>QMCD01001565.1_pt1 | contig 31846 bp, 23 predicted proteins | sample 1821841 | NCBI WGS metagenome assembly QMCD01 (sample SAMN01991225, study PRJNA193472) | Termite gut metagenome, whole genome shotgun sequencing project. | isolation source: worker | host: Macrotermes natalensis | reverse complement strand
AAATCAACGCCGTCCAGTTCGGCACTGGCGCCCGACCGGGCAGGAGTTTCCTGCATCGCCTTACCGAGATGAATTCCGGCCAATTCGTATTCGTCAACATCAGGGAGATACGCTGATCTCCGAGCGGTCGGGCGTGTGGTCGGGGACACGACCAAGAAGATACCGGAACTCGCCGGGCACAGTCGTAAAACCGGGATTGCCGTCCTCGTTGCGGAGCGGAACGTCGCGGATTTTCTTTCCTCCGGCATCCACGGCAATCACGTTCGTTACCGAAGGCGTCCCCAAAAGCGTCACCTCGACGGCAGGTTCGCCGGGGAGCGGGGTGAGCCGGTCGCGTTTATCCTCACAGTCGGCACAGTTTCTCCAGGATTCGTACAAAAACGCTCCCTTGGTTTTGATGAAAAACATGTCGGGCGCCTTCGAGGGCGGGAGCAGCCGTTCCTCCAGCCGGGCCTCGAACCCTTCATCCGGTTTTTCCTCCTCCATCGTGATTGAGACGACCTTGCCGCTTTCATCCCGGGCCACGTCGAGGAGCCCGAGGCGGTAACGGCGGTTGTCGTTGTCCGTTCCCAACAGGCGAGCACGCCCTCCGTCGCCTTTCGTGTCGTGCAAACCGGCGACCAGGCGGTATTTCCCGGCGGGCAGCTCGTCCGCAATCGTCGCGGGGTGCATTTTCGTCACGATTTCTCCGGTCCATTCGGTCGTCGGCTTCGGTTTTTCACAACCGAAATTTCCGACGATATCTTTTCGAGCTTCCCGTTGCTCCGCGTCGGCCGGAAGGAGGTGGATGAAAATCGCGTAATCGATCGCCGCCGCCTCCCGGGCATCCCAGAGAATATCGCACTGAAAACGGTTGCCCCCGAGATGGACGAACGATCCCGGTTTCACGCCCGGGCGAATCGGCAACAACCCCTCGACCGGGCGTGCGCGGCCGTTGACGTACAGTTGCAGCGGCGGGGCGTCCCCGATACCCGCCGGATAATGCCGCGCCAGGTTTCCCGCATACTCCTTGATTCCCCCTTCTTCGGAGCGGACGATTCCCGCGACATGCTCGGGACCGGTCGCGTAAAACCCGAACGGCGGCAAAACAGGCGGCAAAGTGGTCGGCAGATCGGTCGGCAAATCCGGGATCGGCGTGGATTTTTGGATTTCCAAGACATATTTCGAACAATCCCAATCGGTTTCGCCCCGGTTGACGAAAATCGTGGTTTGTCGTTTCCCGTCTCTCGATTTCCAGCGGACGATTTGACGATGGATATCGCCGTCGTCATATTCCACCGAGTCGATTTCGCAGTCGGCGATTTCACGGATCGTCGGTTGCAGGAGCCGGTATTTGCGGACGGCCCCGCGGATAGCGCTCCCGGAATCGACCATCGGGGGATGCCCGGTCAGGATTTCCGCCGTCAGATAATCGTCGCTCTCGATCCCGTGCAGGTCACGGCTCCGGCCGGTCTCGTAACGGCTGCCGTACCCGACCCCGTGGAGCGAAAACGTCGTGTGGTTGACCGCGTCGAACCACGGGACACGTTCCCAATCCGCGCAGGGAACGTTGATGCGGAATGCGCCCGGTTCGGTGCTCAGGAGCATGAACTGGCAATCGGAGCCGTCGAGATGGCCCGCCAGGAAATCCTGTCCCGCCTCACTGATCGTCGGGGCGTAAAATGCGGAACCGGCATTTCCCGGGTCGGCATTCCCGGGCTCGGAATGTTTCCGGCGCGGCCGGCTCACGGCGGTCAGGCGTTCCCGGATCGTGTCGAAGCACTGGTTCCAATGCTCCAGCGTTTCGGCGCGGCTGTGGAATCCTCCCTGGCGGTCGTGGAAATCGATCGGCGGCATCGAAGCGAAAACATCGACAAAATAACACGACAGCGGCAGGTCCGGCAGCATCAGGTCGAGATTTCGTTTCAAAAACGGCGCGAACCGGTCGGGCCGGAACTGGTAGCTCCGCGCGTCGATTCCCGTGTTGAGCCAGGCTTTTCGCGGCCGACCGTCCGGCTCGAACGAAATGGAGTCGAAACCGAATTCGTCGGCATCGGGGTAGAAATCGATGTAGTTGTCGTGCAATCCGTACAAGATACCGGCTTCATCGCATTTCCGAAGGGTTTCCCGCATTTCGTCGAGCGTCCCGAAACGTTCGTTCGGCGGCCAAATGTCGGGCAACCGGTTGTCGTATCCGTAGCGTTGCCAAACGTGATTGATGAAAAGCGAATCGGTAAGGCCGTACCGGATCGCGTTGTCGACGATCTCCGAATGCCGCCGCCAGGAGCCGCCCCAGATGTCGAAACAAAAACGGCCCGCCTTGATCGGAACCCCCGGCGCCGCCTTGAGCGGGTTGATCGCACGGTATCGGACGGCACAGTCGAACATCGTGTCTCCCGATGCCGTTCCCTCTTTTTCGATGCCCGGCAGGAGGGTCAGCGTCGTTCCCGGTCGCACATGGAGCGTCGCGATGTTGTCTTCCGGATCGACGACGAATTGCACCGGCGGCGTGGTCGTTGCCAGCAGAACGGCGACACCGTTCGGATATTCCATCCCGACGTGGGACGTGGAAAGCTCATGCCCGCCCGCCCGGACGGAAAACCGGCCGGGCCGGTCGACGCAATATCCATGACCGAAATAGACCCGTTCGACCGGTTGGCTCGCCCGACCGAGCCGGACATTCGAAATCCAGGTCGGTTCGGAACAATCGACCGAAAGCCGGACGGCCGGACCGTTCGCCTGGAGCGAATAGAAAAGCGTCGCTTTTTCGCCGGCGTGCGTGATTTCCTGCGCCCAGGAAAAAGAAGGGTCCGGAAGACCGGGAGCCTTTTTCCGGGTTGACTTGTCCCCGGATGCCGTCGATTTCGTTCCGTTTCTTTCCTGTGTTTCCCGCGTTTCCCGCGTCTCCTGGAGTTTTTTGGCCGGCTTGGGCGGTCCGTTCGTCGTATCGGCCATCTTGGGAATCCATTCTCCGGCGCCCAAGGTTGTCGGCCATGCGGCGACCGGGGCGTTTTTGACGGAAACGGAAACACCGTCGTAAACGATGAATTTCTCCGGCGATCCGACGGCGATTTTCCCGTCGACGAAACCGTAGTCGCCGAAAACGACGACGGCGCGGAGTCCGTCCTCCAACGGGAAAACATGAATTCGTTCGCCATCGCCGGTGTCAGTGCCGTTACCACTCCTCATCGCCTCGACGCATTGCCGGTGGAGAGCCTCCTGTCGCGCAGCATGTGCTTCCGGGTTCGCGAAGCCGGGTTTTTCGCCGACAAAAATCGTCGGGTCGCCCCAAAAGCACGAATCACATGTCGTATTGCGTTTCGGCCCCGGATCGCCGACCAAACGCAGCAGGATTTCCTTCCCGGCATAGGGCGTCAAATCGACTTCGAGCGGTTGCCAGGTCGTCGCGGCACAGTGCTTTTCAGCAAGGATGGTTTCTTTGTCCGATTCGACATCCGGTTCGACGAGGGCGACGCGGAAGGTGACACCGTCGCTCGGTGGTTCCGGGGCCTTCGTATCGCGGATGGCAACGTACGTCGAAAAGGAGATTTTCGACGTCGTCGCAGCCAATCGAATCCGGTATTCGGCGGCGACATCGCCCACCCCGTCTCGGTAAGCGGGGTGCATGTTCAGCGCTTGCCGTATCACCCCGCCGCAATGGACCGGTCCGCGACGCAGGCTTGCCGCCGAGGCTTGTTCCGAACCCTGCCAACCGACCGGCAGATAATGACGCGGTCCCGGATGCGGACCGATTTGTCCTGAGTGTCCGTTTTTCGACTCCTTTTTCAACTCCTTGTCCCAAGTCCATGCCGCCCGGTAGGTGTCCAGTTCGGCAAGGGCGAGGCCGGTACCGTCCGCGATACCGGTAATCGGCAGATTTTCGATTCTCTCGACCAACGTCCCAAGCGCCGGGTTGTCGGAAGGCCAATTCGGATTGGATGAGATCGTCGATTCAAAAGGTTGCACGACCGCCCCGGATCGGGCTCCCCCGTCCGTTTCCCATTCGAAATCCAGACGGATCGGATAATGAGCCGGAAAGGTTCCCGGTGTTCCGATCGCCTCGACCGTATCGCTTGTCGTACCTTTGGCGGGGACCGTGATTTCCCGGTGCAGCGTTTCCCGCGATGCCTGTTCCGCTTCGGTGAACTCGATCGTTTCGATCGTTTTGTAGCTCAATTTAAGCGCGATCGGGGAATCGCCGTCGTTTTTGAACGTGGTTTTGATCAGGAGCGGCGTGTCGAGTCGTTCCATGACCGCCGGTTTTTCGATTTCGACCGAGAGGGAACCGACCACGGCTTTATTGTACGTATAGGCCGCGAGCGGCCGTGCGGACAAACACAGTACGAATATGAACAAGACGTAGACGACAAAAGGGAATCTCATGGGCCACATAGCGGTATCGACTTCAAACGGTGTGAAAACGCGGATGAATGGACAATGGACAATTGATAACGAAGAGACGCAATTCAGCCGTCACGACAAGGAACTCGCCTGCCGCCCGAACGATCCGTGTAAATACTTATATTAACAAAAGTTGGGGACGATTGAGCGCGGCAGGCGGACTTGACCAGATGTCCGTTTTCATCGCGTTTCCAGTATCCATTTACTGGTTGGATTTGTCGAAAGCGCCGTCGAAGGCGATGTTGCTTGGCGCGAAATCGCATTTGCGAACGAAATCGCAGGCTTCCCTGGCACCATGTTTGCGGTCCATGCCGGAATCCTCCCATTCGACCGAAAGCGGGCCGGTGTAACCGATATCGTTCAATGCCCGGATGATTTCCTCGAAATTGACGGCTCCGTGTCCGAGCGAACGGAAATCCCAGCCGCGCCGGTAATCGCCGAAATTCAGGTGCGACGCGAGAATGCCGCTCGAACCATCGAGGGTCACGATCGCGTCTTTCATGTGGACGTGATAAATGCGGTCCTTGAATTTGTAGAGGAATTTGACCGGATCGACGCCCTGCCAGAGCAGGTGGGAGGGATCGAAGTTGAAACCGAACTCCTCGCGCCACTTGATTTCATCGAGTGCCCGCTCGGCCGAATAAAGGTCGAACGCGATTTCGGTCGGATGCACTTCGAGGGCGAACTTGACGCCGCATTCGCCGAAGACGTCCATGATCGGGTTCCATCGTTCGGCGAAAAGTTTGAAACCGTCGTCGATCCAGCTCTGCGGAACCGGCGGGAAGGAATAGAGATAGTACCAGATACTCGAACCGGTGAACCCGTTGACGACGCCGACGCCCATTTTCCGCGCAGCCCGGGCCGTGTTTTTGACGTATTCGGCGGCCCGTTTGTTGACACCGGCCGGATTGCCGTCGCCCCAGATGGCGTCGGTGACGACCGATTTGTGCCGTTCGTCGATCACGTCGCACACCGCCTGGCTGCGGATATGGTTGCTGATCGCCCAGCATTGGAGGCCGTACTTGGCGAGCTGTTCCTTCTTCTCCTCGCAATAATCGCTTTCCTTGATCGCCAGATCGACGTCGAAATGATCGCCCCAGCAGGCCAGTTCGAGTCCGTCGTATCCGAAGCCCTTCATCATCGGGGCCAATTCATCGAGTTTCAGGTCTGCCCATTGGCCGGTAAAAATCGTGACGGGTCGTCCCATGATTTCAATCTCCTTGTTTGGTTTTTCGGGATGGTTGGGGTTTTGGTCGGTTCGTAAACGAAATCGACGGTTTCACTGAAGGACGCCTCGGGAAATCACTTTTTTTGACTCGTCCGACAAATGCACGCATAGTCTGTAACGGCAAGCATCCGCAGTCACAGGCGGCGGCTCGTAAGCGGATTTTATACCGAAGGCAGTTGAAATTTCCCGAAGCCGATGCTTGGGAAGCCTGCCCGTCGAAACGACACTGCCGAAGGTAAGCAGGCGGATAGGACGAGCTGTGTTTACCAACAACTCAACCGGCTTCGGTACAGAGGTTCCCCAAAACGTCAATGGCGTCCAGTATAGCGGTTTTGTTGCACCGTTTGAACAGAGACGCCAAAAATTTTTTACCGGTTTTTTACCGATTCGTTGCGGGTTTTTACGGGAGAACGGAAAGGATTCCGCGATGTTTTCGTGTGGTTTTTGGAGAAACGATGTCTTTACAATAGTCTTTACGATGTCGAAATTCACCGTCGAAAACGGCTTTTGCCCCCTGTTGTCCGCACAATGATCCGTCCATGATCCGTACTCGTGTCTTGAAAACCGGAAAAATCGGGAAATTGGGCAAAAATTCATTTGCCTTTTCCCTTGCCGACGACTACAATGGGCTTGGTAACGAGGTGTAATCTGGACGGTATTCCTGAGTGCTCTATCCTTGGTCGCTATGGTTGTTTGTCGGCGTTTTATCGTTTCAACGGGCGCACATCGGATGTAATCATTATTATGGCGGGACTTTACATCAATACAGACCTTTCAAGTATGATTGCCAACCGGAATCTCCAGGCGACCGCCGCCCGATTGACGGAGACGACGAAGCAGTTGGCAACGGGTTACCGGATCAATTCGGCCAAAGACGATCCGGCCGGGCTGATCGCTTCCGAACAAATGCGAAGCGACATCGTCGCAATGAATCGGGCGGCTCGCAATACCGAGATGGCGGACATCACCCTGTCCGTCGCCGACGGCGCGATGGGCCAGATCAGTTCGCTCCTCACCGAAGCCCGCGGACTGGCGGTTGAGGCGGCCAACACGGGTGCGATGAGCCCTCAACAGATTCAGGCGAACCAGCAGCAGATGGATGCGATCCTGAACTCGATCGACCGGATCGCGAACACGACCCGGTTTCTCGGCAACAGGCTGATCGACGGTTCCCGGAGCGTTTCCAACGGCGGCGCGACCTACCAGATCGGTTCCGATGTCAACGCGCAGGGGCAGGTGAACGTCCCGATTGCCGGTATGAGCACGACGCACCTGGGAGGCGAACAGGGGTTGCTGTACCAGCTTCGAAGCGGCGGCGAGGCGTCGTTGGCAACGAATCCGGCGATGGCCGAGAGCATTCTCAAGTCCGCTCTTTCGCAGGTTTCGATGCAACGGGGAGCCGTCGGGGCGACCCGGAAATATACCTTCGACACCAATATCAAGGCGCTTGAGGAGAATATCGTCCAAACGACCGCGGCGGAAGGAATGATCCGGAATGTCGATTTCGCGATGGCGGCTTCGAACAGGGTCCGCGACCAGATACTGATGGGAGTCGGGGCCCGGGTCGCCTCGATCGCCAACCAGTCGCGGGCCGACATCGCCTCCCTGCTCGGATGATGCTCCCGGGTTTCCGCGCACCATTTTCGCTTGCGCTTCGATCGGACTTTTCGAAAACCGTCTCCCGCGCGCAGCGTGGTTACGGAACAGGTCTATACCGAAGTCGGTTGAGTCGCTGGCAAACACAGCCCGTTTATCCTCCGAGCAGTGTTACTTCCGATGGGCAGGCTCCTGAATCGTCGGCTTCGGGAAATTTCAATGGCTTTCAGTCTAATCGTCCATCAAACGCAAATCGTCGTTGTTGGAACGGTTCGGTTCCGGGATGTCGATCACGGTATTGGCGGTGTCATCCGTTTCGTTCCCGCCTGCGGGGTTTCCCACCCCGGGAAGGGACGAATCGGACGTCTTTTCGACGCATAACTCGACACGCAACTGGATTTCGCCGATGGAAAAAGTGTCGTCGACCTCCAAGGGTATCTTGCCTTCCACCATCTTCCCCTTGTAAACGGTTCCGTTAAGCGACCCGTGATCGGACAAAAATAATCGGCCCCCTTCTTCGACCAATTCACAATGCTTGCGGCTTACCGCCGGGTGCGAAATGGTCAATGCGAGATTTTTGCTGCGTCCGATCGTGCAAGGCGTTGATACGACACGTGTTGCGCGAAGTTCATCGTCGATGGAGATGTAGATTTTCAGTTGCATGATTCGACCCTGTAATCCCGGAATAAGGCGAAAAGACGCGAGCCGCCGAAACCACGGCCATCCCGTTCGCCCCGTAAAGCCACTTTCGGAAAACCGCACGATTGCCGACTCGAACTCCGCCCCCATACGGGGACAATCTACACCTTCACGATCGACCTGTCAACGGAAAAGGCCCGCCAAAACGATCCGGCTTCAAAAAAGGACCGGAACAACCTTTTTCTCATCTTTTTTTGAATCGGCCTCTCTTGCATTAAAATTAAAACGTCCTATAATGGCGTTTCGTCGGGTGCGGGGGTTTTTGCCACGGTTCTACCATGGTTTTTACCACACGGTGTTTTCACGGCGTTCATCCGAATTCCGCGGGCGTAGCTCAGTTGGTAGAGCACGACGTTGCCAACGTCGTTGTCGACGGTTCGAACCCGTTCGCCCGCTCTTTTGTCGGCAATCCAACCGGCTTCGGTATATACCGTAAACGGCATGAAACTGTTCCCGCGCACAGTCCCGCACATAACCGCCTGCCGCTCGAACGATCCGTTTATGTCATTATACAAACAGAAGTTAGAGTCGAGTGAGTGCGGCAGGCAGACTTGACCAAATGTCCATTTTCATCGCGTTTCCGGTATAACTCGGTCCAGTACTTCTTGTGGTCAGGGCGTTTTGGGAGCGGCTGCTCGGCAAAGCGGTCCGGCGCGGTGGTGCTGGTTTTTTCTTTCTTGACGACACGTTTTGGAGCGGAAACCGCGATTCGGGTGCCGGTCGTATCATTTCGAACCCTTTTACGTCGATTGATTTTATGTCTTCCACGGAACAAAACGCCAACACGAACGAACAGAACGATCATGCCGAACAGGTTGCGGAAGACACCGCTCCCGATTTGAAGATTTCGTCCGACATTCAAGAGGTAAGTGCTTGCGAACGACGTATTAAGGTTTCGATTGACCGTGCGGAAATCGACCGCTACTTCACGAACGAATTCGACGAGTTGGCCGAATCGGCATACGTCCCGGGCTTTCGTAGCGGGAAGGCTCCCAGGGCGCTTGTGGAAAAACGTTTTCGAAAAGAAGTCGCCGAGCGCGTGAAAAGTTCTCTCGTTCTCGACGCCCTCGGAAAAATCAACGACGACCCTTCCCTGACCCCGATCAGCGAGCCTGATCTCGATTATGCCACGCTCCTTCTTCCCGAGGAGGGGCCGTTCGTCTTCGAGTTCAGCCTTGAGGTGCGCCCGGAATTCGATCTGCCGGATTGGAAAGGCATTGCCATCGAGAAGCCGGTTCGTGAATTCGGCGCCGCCGACATCGACCAGGCGGTGGAACGTATCCTGGCCTCTTCGGGAAAATTGGAAAAAAAGGAAGGGCCCGCCGAATCGGGCGATTATATCACGACAACGATCACTTTTTCGCACGAGGGAAATACGCTTTCCTCCGCTAAAAACGAAACGATCCGTATTCGCTCGACCCTTTCGTTCCACGATGGTTCCATCCGGGAGTTCGACAAATTGATGGCCGGCGTGCTTCCGGGCGAAACGCGGCAAACGGAACTGGTTATCAGCGACGATACGGCCAATCCTGATCTTCGCGGCAAAACCGTTGCGGTCTCTTTCGAAGTATCGGAAGTGAACCGGATGGTCATGCCGGAATTGAACAAGGAATTGCTTGAACAATTGGGCGGGTTTGAAAACGTCGGTGATTTCCGTGACGCCGTCCTCGACATTCTCAAACGGCAATTGGAGCATGAGCAAAACCGCAGGGCGAGACGCCAGATTACCGAAAAACTGACCGTGGCCGCGAATTGGGATCTTCCGCAAGGATTGCTTAAGCGCCAATCTGAAAGGGAGTTGCGCCGCGTTATCCTGGAGCTGAAACGAAGCGGTTACCCGGATGAAGCGATCCAGACGCAGTTGAATATCCTGCGTCAAAACAGTGCCGCCTCCACGGCCCAAGCCCTCAAGGAGCATTTTATCCTGGAACGTATTGCCGAAGTCGAGCAAATCGAGGAAACCCAGCAGGATTATGATTTGGAGATCGCCCTGATTGCCTCGCAAAGCGGAATGACGCCGCGGCGTGTGCGGGCTCAACTGGAGAAACAGGGCGACATGGACATTTTGCGAAACCAGGTTATCGAGCGGAAAGTGCTGGCGCTGATTCTGGAAAACGCCAAGTTCACCGAAGTGCCGTTCGACTTCGAGGAAGCGCAGGACGAAGCCGTCGATTTGGCCGTTGGTGGTTCGGAGGCTGACATTGCCGAAGTCGACGAGGAGGACCTGAAGGCGGTGAATCGCGAACAAATTGAAAAACGGATGATTGATCCGAACGCGAGAAAATAATCGACGGCCCGACCACCTCTACCAAACACAGGGATGTCTCTTTCTTATACCGTAAACGGCCTGATAATCCTCCCGCGCACAGGCGCCTGCCGCTCGAACGATCCGTTTATGTCATTATACGAACAGCCGTTAGGGGTGGGTGAGTGCGGCAGGCAGACGTGACCAAAGTGTCCGTTTTCATCGCGTTTCCAGTATATCTTGGCGACCGACGCAACGTCGGTCGTTTTTTTTGTCGCCCGTTTTTTGTTGAAAACGAATATTTCGTGTTTTTTCCGCAAACCGGCCTTGACCTCGAAGCGGATTCTTCGGACAATGGACCGGCTCAATTTTCCCCACACTGGATTCCTGAATATCGATTATGAACATGAATATGCACGATTTCATCCGGCCGATCGCCGAACCGCAGGCAAACTACCGCGATTACCAGCGCCAACGAAGCATGACGCTCGGCGATCTACTCCTGGAAAACCGGATCATCTTCCTACAGGGCGTCATTTCAAACGAAACGGCGAACGAATTGGTCATGAAACTGCTTTATTTGCAGAGTGAAAACCGACGCAAAGATATTCATTTCTATATCAACTCTCCGGGCGGAAGCGTTACCGCGACCTTGGCCATTTACGATACGATGCAGATTTTAAGTTGCCCCGTCGCCACCTATTGCGTCGGTCTTGCCGCGAGCGGCGGTTCGATTCTCTTGGCCGGTGGAACCAAAGGGAAACGTTTCGCCCTGCCTCACGCGAAGGTCATGATGCACCAACCGTGGGGAAATGTCGGCGGCCAGGTTTCCGATATCGAAATCCAGGCGCAGCAAATCCTCAAGGATCGCGAAATGCTCAACGGCATCCTGTCGTTCCATACCGACAAACCCGTCGAGGAAATCGCCAAGGATACCGATCGCGACTTTTATCTCAGCGCGGAGGAAGCGAAAGCCTACGGGGTGGTCGACGACATCCTTCGAAAAACTGCGTTGGAAAACGACAAGGAAGAATGAAACAACGGTCGGAAGAGAACGTGGCATATTGGCGTAAGTCCTGATGAAAAACCGGCTTGCACCACGGATTCGTGTTTTTTCAAAACTTTTGGAGCCGAAATCATGAAAAAATGGACATTGTTCTCGTTTTGGGGCCTGCTGGTTCTGACCGCGTTGCTCGTCTCGCAAGTGGCCGTCTCGCAAGTGGCCGTCGCGCAATTTTCCGACCTAAAACCGACCGGCAAGTCGGCCCGCGAACCGGCGAAGACAACGCCGCGTCAACCCGCCAAGGTGGAACCTTGGAAAAAAACGACAACGAATAAACCTGCGAAAAAGTCTGTCAAAAAGGCGGATACTTGGAGAACGGCGCCCGCGCCGAAACGTATTGCCAGGGCCGTGTATTTTCCGGCGGACAAATTCCCGTTTGCCCAGTTTGTTTATCTCGCCTTGGCTGCCGCGCTGGACGGGAAAAGCGACCCGCAACAGGATCCGTCTTTCGGAGATGTGGACAGTGAAGTTGTGTTACAGTCCGCAATGTATGCCCAGCTTATGCCTCTCATCCGGCAGCTTTCGAATGACGTTTCGATCTCGACGATTTACCAGGGTAAAGATATTGACTCGCCCGAGGGTGCGTGGATTTTATTGTACGGCAAAAAGGAAAGCGTGACGGAAATCGCGAAAACGCTGGAAATCATCGCCCGGGGAACGCCGGAAAAGAAGGAAAATGCGGAATGACTTTGATGTTGTCGGAACGAATATCAAGCGACCCTGCGATATGTCATGGCAGGGCCTGCATTCAAGGAACACGGATCATGGTTTCGGCGATTTTGGATAACCTTGCTGAAGGCGTTGACGAAACCGCCATCCTCAAGAATTATCCGGTCCTGACGAAGGAGGACATACAGGCCGCGATGAGTTATGCCGCTGATTTGGCGAGCGAGCAAACCATACAGCTTACTGATCTGTGAATAAAATTTGAACGTAGCGGCGCCGAAGGAAGCCGCGCCGTATTTCAACCATACAGCACGCAGGGACGGCTCGACCAACGGGTCAAAATTTATTCGCGGGTCTATAATACAGGTGACCATGCGTTTCAAACTTGACGAAAATATCCCGGAATCCGCCAAAGAGGTATTGAATACTCTGGGACATGACGTTCATTCCGTAAACGATGAAAATTTGGGAGGTTCGGTAGATGAAGACATTGCAGAAGCATGTCGGCTTGAGCAGAGAATTTTGATAACCTCGGACTTGGATTTTGCTGATATTCGTCATTTTCCGCCACATAACCAACCGGGCTTGATCGTATTGAGGCCGGTGCGGCAATCCGAACCGCGCATTTTGGATTAGAATCAGGTAAACCAGCCACTATTCACGAAACAGATAATGCCTTTAATTCCTTACGTCATAGAAAAAAGCGGTCGCGAAGAGCGGGCGATGGACATTTACAGCCGGTTGCTCAAGGACCGGATCATTTTCCTTGGAACCGGGGTCAACGACGAGGTCGCCAACGCCGTCGTCGCGCAGCTCCTTTTCCTGCACAGCGACGATCCGACGGCCGACGTGCATTTGTACATCAACTCGCCGGGCGGTAGCGTCAGCGCGGGACTCGCGATTTACGACACGATGCAGTTCATCGGCTGCGATGTCGCGACCTATTGCATCGGTCAATGCGCCTCGATGGGGGCGGTCCTGCTCACGGCCGGGGCGAAAGGGAAACGGTTCGCGTTGCCGAACTCCCGGATCATGATCCACCAACCGCTGGGCGGCATGGAGGGAACCGCCGAGGAAATCATGATTCACGCGAAGGAATTCGCCCTCGTCAAGGAAAAAATCAACCGGATACTGCTCAAACATACGGGACACTCGATCGGGAAAATCGAGAAAGACACCGATCGCGACCGGTTCCTGTCGGCGACCGAAGCCTGCGAATACGGCCTCATCGACAACGTGATCGAAACGATGCAGACCAAACCGGCAAAGTGAGTTTTTCCGGTTCGTACGGATAATCAGGCGGTACGGCCGGAGAATTCGACCGTCCCGGATGGTATGTTTCAAAAATCATGTTGACCGCGCCTCGGGCGCGGGGAACGCTTTACTTGTCCACACGGACCGCAAGGATGCACCGTGATGAATTACAGGATCATTTTTCGTACACGGAACGCGAGCGAACTTTCCGCAAACCGATTCCCGGCAAGTCGTCCTCCGGCCGACCGCTCGTTTGACCTTCGCGCAGCGTTGTTTCTCGATGACACGCTCTCGAACCGCCGGCTTCGGAAAATTTCAGCCGCCTTCCGCATTTTGCTGATTGTTTCGACGTTCTGTTGCGCCGGATGTGTCAGCAAATACCAGTACGAGGTCGACCGTTCGCTCCTGATGCAGGAAAACCAGAAATTGGAGGACGCCCTGTATGTTACGCATGGGCAATTGGTCGACGCGGTTCGGGAAAACGATACGCTGCGCGAACAATTGAATTCCGGCGACTCGGGTACACAAAGCGTTCGTTCCCCGGCTTTTGGAGCGGGCCGTCGTCCGCGTTCTGCCCGGAATGCGGCGCCGGATTTCGGTGACGATTACGCCCCGCCCGAGGTTGTGATTCCGGAGGGTAATGACGGCTCTTCCCAACCGCCGGATGGCATCCGCATTCCTCGGACGCCTTCAAGCGTCCTCCCGCCGTCGACACGAACCGTTCGGGCACCGTCGATGAACACCTCTTCAAACGGAACGCTTTCCACCGAACCGCCGTTGATCGGAAACGACCGGCCGGTCGCATCCCCCTCGATTCCGGAATGGAACCCGCGGCGGTAGCATCCCGCCGGAACCGAAGGAGAGAATGAATAAGGGAAAATTTCAGGGTACACGCGACTCGACCGTCGTAATACAGGATACGCTTGCGTCCCCCACACTGTTCACTATTCATTATTCATTCCACCCGCAACCTTTTCCGCCAATAGTTTTTCGATCAATTCCGGCGGAACCTCTTCACCGACCGCGACGTAGGCGATCGCGCCGGCCCGATCGACCACGATCAAGGTCGGAACGCCTTCGAGGCCGTAGTATTCGTCCAAGCCCGGCATTTTTTTGGCGATCGTCGCCTCGTCGGAGATCACCGTCCACGGCGTTTTGTTGGTTTTCATGAAGGCGAGAAGATTGTCCGTTTTATCGCGGACGCCGACACCGACGACTTCGAGTCCCCGTTCTTTGTTCTTTTCGTACAATTTGACCAACTCGGGATAAAGCGCGATACACGGCTGGCACCAACTTGCCCAGAAGTCGATCAGGACGACTTTGCCCCGATAAGCCTTCCAGTCGAATTCCTTGTCGTCGACGGTCATGCCCTGCAACACGATCGCCTTGCCGATGGCACGCCGGGCGGCACCTTCGAAAAATTTGCCCACTTCCCGCATCTCCGGCGTCGCGGATTCGAGGAAAAACCGCGTCATTTCTTTCCGAACCGATTCGCCGAACGCAGGGTCCTTCCGGGTTTCGGCGACCAGGTCGGCACATTCCATGAGCATGGTCGCGATTCCCGCGAAATCGGGAAACGGATTTTTCGTGAGAAACGCCTTCACCTCGTCTTTCAGCTTGATAATGTCTTCGACGGCGAGTTTTTCCGCTTCCCGTCTTTGAATCGCTTCGATCCGTTTGGCGAGCAGGACCGCATTTCCCTCGACGAGAAGGTCTTCATGGTTGCCGAGCTTTTCAAGCGTTTCAAGCAGAGCGATGAATTCCGCTTCTTTTTTCGGGTCTTCATCCATCGCGGCGGAAAGGGAAATCATCTTGAGTTGATACGCCTGCTCCATGACGGGCTCTTTCGCCTGCGAGGCGATGATCTTGTCGGCGACACGCCCCATCAAGGCGACGAATTTCGTCTGGAACGCCATCATCTCCTCCTGCGTACTGTCCGGAGTGAGGGTTGCCTTGATTCCTTTGTTTCGCGCTTCACTGAGAAATCGGAGCAATTCTTCGGGCGATTTACCTTCGGGGACCGTAAATATCTCCTCCAAGGTCGACTTATTCGCTCCGGGCTGATCGACGACCACGATCGGCGTTGCCGGGGCGGCGGTCGCTTCGGAGCCCGATTCCTGAGCGTTCGCCGTCGGTACGACCGGGAAAAGTGCGATCCAAAACAGGATCGGAAAACAGACGTTTTTCATGAAAAAAACCTTTCTTTGTGTTTATGCTGGAAACGCGACGAAAACGAACATGCGGTCAAGTCCGCCTGCCGCACTCACTCGTCCCTGACTTCTGTTTGTGTATACTGCCAAACAATTGAAATTTCCCGAACCGTCGGTTTCGGGAAATTTCAACCGCTTTCAGTACAAACAATTATTCTCCACCAGGACCTGATTTTCAATCATTTCCCGTTCGATTACCTGCATTTTCTTCCATTTTCCCCGGCGAAACCGCTGCCAGAAGACGGCGGCGAAAATGATCACCCAGCCGGCAAGGACACTCCAACACCAATAGAGCCCGAATCCCGCGAAATAAATTCCCGCGAAACTCAACACAGGCAACAGGGGAACGATCAAACAGGTGGTTATCATCACGAAGGTCGTATCGCCAGCCCCTTTGAGCGCGGAGGAGAAAATGATCGTCAGCGCGTCGAAAAACAGGTACAGGGCGACAAACCAAAGCAAATGAATCGTGAGCGGCCTGATCGCCTCGAATTCGACGGGATTTTCCGCGTAGATTTCGAACGCCTGGAGCAAAAAGCCGGGCGCCAAAAGGTAGATCATGCCGAAAAAGGCGGAGTAAACCACGGCCAGGACCAGGGCGGTAACCGTGGCCCTCTGCGCCAAATCGGGCTGTTTGTGTCCGATCCGGTTGCCGACCAGGGTTGTTACCGCGATTCCCGTTCCGACGATCGGTAAAAAGGTAAACATGTTGAGCGTGAAGGCGATCGAGGAAGCGTTGGCCGCCTGTTTGCCCAGACCGCTTCCCGCAAAAGATTCCGAACCGATGAGCAGCACGAAAATTGTGAACGCCGTCGCATCCGAAAAAACCTGGACGCCGCTGGCGAGACCGAAATAAAGCAGGCGGCCCAGGAGCGGAAAATCGAAACGACATCCCCGGAGGAAACCGAAACGGTCGCCCCGGCCGTTTTCCCATGCGACCAACCCCAAAAGTATCATCAAACGCACCCATTGGGAAAGCACGGTCGCAACGGCGGCTCCTTCGAGTCCCCAAGCGGGAAAACCCATGTGCCCGAAAATCATGCACCAATCGAGCCCGGCATTCAGGAAAACACAGACCAGGTTGACGTTCATGACGACGTGCATTTTACCGCGTCCGTAAAAAAACGACGCGACCGCTTCGGAGGCGATGGAAACCCCGGCGCTCCACAGGACGATTTTCAGGTAACTCCGTTCCATACCCGCAAGGAAGGGATCGTGCCCGAACATTTCGAACGCCAATCCGATCCACGGTTCAACGACGAAGTAAAACGGCATCAGCAGGAATGAAAAGAAAATCCCCTGCCATACGACCGGCCCGATACGTTCATGATGTCCGCAGCCGTTGTATTGGGCGACGAAGGTATTCGTGTAGGCCGCCGTCGCGTGCGGCAACGAGAGGAGCATCCAGAAGAAGAGGCCCGCCTGCATCGAGGCGGTCATCGCATCCTTGTGGAACCACATCAGGAACACCCGGTCGGTGAACGTCATGAGAGAGATGGAGCCGGCCGAAATGACCATCGGCACCGCGAGCCGCATCACCTCAAGGCCGCCGCAATCGCGTGTCCACCACTGTTTATGGAAAATCGTCAACATGTCTTTGATAAGGACGCCTCAAAAAATGGGCGTCACGAGCCGGGAACGGTGTTCCCGGAATATTATTTCGAACGGCTTTTTTGGGAAATTTGCAAAATGACGCTTTCCTTTTCGCTGCCCGGAATCGGGTAGGAAGCGAGCTTGCGAAGGGCAAGATTGCTCATTTTGCCGAAATGACGGGATTCGCCCCGTTCTTCAATCCACGAGGGACCTTTCATCATGAGGATGCGGTCGAACTTCTGCCAATGGGGGGCGAACCAATCCAACAATTTCGGCATTCTGGCAACGGCACGGACGACCAGCGTATTGAAACGGTGTACCTTGAGAAGGTCTTGGGCCTTCCCGTTCCAGACCGGGATGTCCAGCTTCATCCGCGTCAGGATGTCACCGACCGCGACGGCTTTTTTACCGGTCGAATCACAAAGTTCGACACGAAGATCGGGCCGGAGGATCGCCAGCAACACGCCGGGCACGCCGCCGCCGGTCCCGACGTCGAGAACATGTTCCCCTTTTTCCAGCAGTTCGGCCAAACGCATCGAATCGACCAGGTCCCGACCCACGAATTTTGCATAATCCGTGTGCCGCGTCAAATTCAGCTTGTCGTTCCACTCCCAAAGGAGGCGGCAATATTCGTGGATGCGGCGCACCTTGGTCCTGGAGAGTGTAATCTCGTTTTGTTCCAGCGCGTCAAGCAACGGGGCGTCGTCGTTCATCGAAATCGATTTCCTCTGTTAAGTTCGCTTGTTATACCGTCAACGGCATGATAATCCTCCCGCGCACAATCCCGCGTATAGCCGCCTGCCGCTCGAACGATCCGCTTATGTCATTATACAAACCGAAGTTAGAGTCGAGTGCGTGCGGCAGGCAGACTTGACCGAATGTCCGTTTTCATCGCATTTCCAGTATAAGTTCGCCCAAGAGCCCGGACTAACCGCCGGTAAGGAGCGCAGCGCATCGACGGAGAACGGATGCGATAAGGTTACATTGCCTTACCCCATCGAATCGTCGGGCTTTGTCGTCATTGTTCATTCGGGTCGACACGTTCCAGCGACCTACAGGAAAGAAACCCATCCTGGGATTATCGAAAAACAAGCTCCAGCCCAAAGTATAATCGTCATTCGTTCTTTGTCAACCGGCTTGGAACCCGGCCCATCCCGGCGTCCCGGCCTTGCCGGGGTTGCCGATTTGATATTGACCGGATTCCCTCGTTTTGCTACAGTCCGCCGGTATCAGGAGAGGCGGTTGCCCCAAGATTGATTTTCGGTATCTACGGGAAACGCGATAAGAACAGACATTCGGTCAAGTCTGCCTGCCGCACTCACTCACCCCAACTTTTGTTAATATACTGAAAAAAGTATTTACGCGGATCGTTCGAGCGGCAGGCGGCTATACGCGGGATTGTGCGAGGGAGGATTGTCATGCCGTTGACAGTATATTTCAGTACGTAACGTAAAAATGCGCGAACAACAGGACAACAGGAATATCACTCGCCGCACGGTGATGAACGGTCGCCGATGCGTGCCCGTCGTATTCCTGATCGCCGTCTTGTTGATCGCATTGCCGTTTTTCGCGATCGGCTGCGGAGCGGTTCCGACATTTTGGCCCAAAAACGCGGTTCCTGCCTCGCAAGGCGGTCGATCCCCGTTAAGGGATATCCGCTCCAACGCGAATGCGGCAGGCGTCGAGCTGTTCATCATCCGGGTCCCGTATGCGGAGCGCGCAGCCCTCCAATCCCTTTGGCGCGAAGCGGACGACCTGGCGTTTCCCGTCCTGCTGCGCCGCGACCTGCTCGACAATGGAATCCGCGTCGCCGTGCTCGGGGTGAACATGTCGCCCGCCCTGTCAAAACTACTCGGCCTCAAATCGCCGGAAAACGTCGAACTTGCGTCGCTCGATCCGAGCGGGATCGCGGTCGATCAGCGAATCACCGAACCGTTGAGCCGGCGGCAATCCATTCAACTTCAGCCCGGCATGAGGTCGCTGATCGCCCCTTATATGGATCGTTTGCCGGAAATCCCGATTTTCGAATCCGATCGGGGACGAATCTCCGGCCGTTCCTATCGCGACGCCCTTGGATACCTGGCCGTGACGGCGACGCCGCTCAACGACGGGCACGTCCATTTTCAATTGATCCCGGAACTGGAATTCGGCGACGTCCAGACGCAATTGCCGATCATCGGCGGCGCCATCGTTCCCACGGCCAGGAAACCGACCAAGGCGTTCGAAAACCTGACCGTTTCCGCACGATTGTTACCGGGGCAATGGCTGTTGATCGGCCCCGCTTCCGAGTTGCCGACCGGGATCGGCCGTTATTTTTTCACGCGCGCGATCGGCGACACGGAGCAGAAACTGGTCGCCATCCGGCTGGCGAGCACCCCGAAAGACGGGGTGTTCAACGGAAACGACCATGGGAACGAATCATGGACCGATCCGTGAAAGATCATTCTCCGGTCGATTTCAGGACGAAATCAATCGCGGCGTCGATCTCGTGCGGAAGGGACGGATAATGTCCCCGGCCTTCTCAATCATCACCTTGATGTGTCCGCCGGGTTTTTGATATCGATCCGCGAAAAAAATGTGAATGCGGCGGCAACGGAGGAAGCCTCGCGGCATTGCGACCATGCTTGACCGAATGCCCGTTGCCATCGTGTTTCCAGTATATCCAACGGGGCAAAATTGATGCGTGCGTCAATCATGATCGACCCTCAGCACAGTTTCGCCAAATCGCCGAACAAATCGACAAGGGAAAAATACGCCTTTTCGAACAGGGGTTTCATCCGGGCGTATTCCTTCTGTGTTTCCCGATTCGGTTCGACGATTTCCTCGATGCGGATGAAGCGGTCGATCGCTTCAAAATTTTTGAACAGCCCGACGCCGACGCCCCCGACGACGGCCGCTCCCATTGCGGTCGCCTCCTCAAGACAGTTCGGTTTCCGGATTTTCACGTCGTATATGTCGGCCATCATTTGAAGCCAGGTCGCCGATTTCGCCCCGCCGCCGATGACCGTCATCGCCTCGATCGGGACGTGATTCCTGAAAATCGAAACGATCACCCCCAGGTTGTACGTAATTCCTTCCATGACGCTGCGAACGACGTCGGCGCGTTTGGTCGTCAAGGACAAGCCGATGAATGCGCCCCGCGCGTCGGGGTTCCACCGGGGAGAACGTTCCCCGAGCAGGTAGGGCAAAAAGAGGAGGCCGCCGGCGCCGGGCCGACTGCTCTCGACCAGCGCATTCATCAACTCGTACACGTTTTTCCCGCTTCGTTTCGCTTCGGCGACTTCTTCCGTACAGATTTCCTCTTTGAGCCAATGGTATGCCGAACCGGCCGTTTGCACAGAACCGGACGGGTGCAGGTAGCCGGGGACGACGTGCGCCCAGTTCATCGTCCGCATTTTTTCATCGACGATCGGCTTCTCGACGGTCAGGGCGACCCAACTGCTCGAACCGAGGTAATTGTAGGCCGTACCGGGCTTGATACAACCGACGCCGACACCGGCGCAACTCCCGTCCCCGCCGCCGACACAGACCGGGGTTCCCGCTTTGAGCCCGGTCGCTTCGGCGGCCTCCGAGGTGATCTCGCCGAGCACGTGAACGGATTCATGCGCCTCGGGAAAGAGCGATCGATCCAGACCGGCCGCCTCGATCATGCGGTCGGACCATTGCATCGTATTGATATCGAACGCATTCGTGCCGGAAGCGTCGGAATAATCGGTCGCGAAGTTTCCCGTCAGGCGAAAATTGACGTAATCCTTGGCGCAGAGCGTTTTGGCCGTCATTTTATAAATGTCCGGCTCGTTTCGTTTCACCCACATCAACTTTTCCATGCCGTACACGGCGGCGATTCGATGCCCGACGATCCGGTAGGCTTCTTCCATCGGGACCTTGTCCCGTATCTCGGCGGCTTCCCGGTCGCTTCGCTGATCGCAGTAGATGATCGACGGTCGCAGGGGAGCGCCCTTGACGTCGACGCAGGTGCAGCCCATCATCTGGCCGCTCAGCGCGACGACGGCGATATCGGCCGGGTCGACTTTCGCTTGGCTTAAAAGGCGGCGGCTCGAATCGCAGACGGCTTTCCACCAGTCGTGCGGATCCTGTTCCGCCCGGTTTTGATCGAAAAAGCGCACCGGGTAAGGAACCGTTTCGGCGGCCAGCATCCGTCCGTCGTCGGAAAAAAGCGTCGCCTTGTTTCCCGAAGTGCCCAAATCGTGTGCAAGTAAAAACATGATTGATACGGGAATGGTTGGAAATGAAAAAACGGATCACTCGAACCGGTAAACCAAAGGTTTCGTCAAGGATGACAACGACTCTTCCCGGCAAAAATACCGCGCGGAACCGATGAGCGTTTCGGGCGAACTGAAATACCGCCTCAACTTGGCCAGCGTTTCGGCGTCGATCTTGTTTTGCCGGTCTCGCTTTACATGCGCGGAAAGGTAGAGCACCACGTACTTGCCGGGTCCCGAAAGCAATACGTCGAAATTCCCGTCGACATCGGTTCGCACATAGGCTCCGCCGGTTTCTTCGATCAACAGCGTTCCTTCCCTTGTTTTATACGTCTCCTGTCCGACGCCGAGTCCGGTCGATCCGAAAGGAACCGTCGGCGGCCGGTCGAGCGGCAGAAAAAGCGCAACGGAATCGGTGTCCGGTTTCACTTCGCCCTCCGGAAGCGTATACAACAATTTTCCTCGCAGCGCGATGATCGCATTTGCGGCCGGATCGTTTTCCCGGTCCCTTGTTTCCTTCAAACGCGCCGGGGACGCGAAGGCTTGCCCGTTGCCGGCCCGCTGGGAAACGGGTCGCGTTTTTTGAAGTTCACTGTGAACGGCGACGCCGAGGATGAAGCCGACGGAAACATTCAAAAACGTCAACAAGAGCGACCGAAGCCAACCATGCCGCCATATTGAGTTTAGGGCGTGGTACGAAGCCGGGGCGGACGTCGGGGGGCGGCGGAAATCGACAAAATCGCCGTCGGCTCGCGACGACGCGGGCCGTATGGGTGCGGAAATCATGTGCTCCGGAATTTCCCGGGGAAACATCCCATCGCCCGGGGGACGCGGGGGTGTCGGGACACCCAATAATTCCGCATAATCCTGATGATGTCCGTGAACGGTCGGATGCGGAAATTCCGGCGGTTCCACCGGCGTTTTCCAAAAATCGTCGATCCAGCGGTCCACATCCCCGATCTCCGACTCATCGGGCTTTTTTTTCGATTGTCGCGAAAAAATTCCCGGCAGGATCCCCGTAACGGAACGGCGTGAAGGAATACCGAGCGTTTTTTCGACCTCGCGTTGCTTTCGCTGTGCCGCGTAGACCGCTTCCGCCGTCGGGTCCGAACGCAACGGAACGGAAAGCCTCGTTCCGCACTGCGGACAGACAACGACCCGACCGGCCATCCGGTTGCCGATCTTGATCATCTGCGTACAATGATTGCAAAAAAAACGTAGCGGGGCCGCCATGACGATTCAAAAAAAATGAGCTTCCCGCAGTGTCGGCTTCGGGAGATTGCACCGGCTTTCAGCATACACCGATCCGTTTTGAAAAGCAAGATGCGGCAACCGTGTTTCGTCCGTGTTGCGTCCATCACCTCGTTTTTCCCTGTTTCGTATTCTTCCAAGGAGCGTTTTGCAAAAGGGTGAGTTTTTTTCACCCCGTTAGGGGCGGAGTTACGACAGCACTACGCCGATTCGCCTCCAATCCGCAAACGTTCCATTCTTCCTACACGCCCCGTCTTCGCGTCATTTTCATAAATTGACATTGCCGGAATCCCGGTTTTATCGTAGGATCACGGACCTCGTGGTGTTGTGGAAGTACGTCGTCCCGTGTTGAAAAAGATATACTGAAAGCCATTAGACTTGTTCGGAAACTCAAAAGTCCACCCCAAAACACCGCCTATTTTATCGAAATGTGGCGCAATGGGCAAAATGGGTGGTGATTCAGGACGGTTTCCGAACAGGTCTATTGAAATTTCCCGAAGCCGACGATTCGGGAGCCTGCCCATCGGAAGCAACACTGCTCGGAGAGTAAACGGGCGGTTGAACGGGCTGTGTTTACCAACGACTCAACCGGCTTCGGTATAAAAACCGTTTTGTTGCACTCGCTTTTGAAAACCATCCGGACCCTCCTGAAATGGACGTTGCTGATCATGGCCGTTCTCGCGGCCGTGTCGGTCGTCGTCGTCTCCAAACGGCTCAATACGGAAATTTCGCGGCACATTCGAAACGAATTGAAAGCGAATTGGCCGAATGCGCATATTGAGATTACCGGCACGCGGCTTGTCGATTCCAAGGGAATCGCCGTTTACGGCCTGGCCTTCTACGATCCCGACGACACGGTGGAACCGATCCTGGAAATCGAGGAGGTTTTCATCGATTGTCCCGTCGATTGGCGGCGTCTTCTTTCTCAAGACGTCGCCGTTCGGCAAATAACCCTCCGGCGTCCGCAATTGCGCATCACGCGGACCGTCGACGGACACATTCGCGAAGCCACGGTACTTACCCCGCAGAAGAAAGGTGACAAGACGTTTCCGATCAACGTCGAGGACGGGGTCATTTCCTACCTCGATGAAAAATCCGGCAACGATCGCGCTCTTCGACTGGATTCGATCTTGCTGGAAATCCAATCCCCTCGAAATGATCATGCGGAAAATGCGAATGGCGACCACACGTCGCTTCGCCATGAAAAAGGGATTGCGGAAAAGACGACCGTCCCCCCCGAAACGGGCGGCGCGGACAACGATGGCTCGAACGGCTCGCTGGGGACGAAACGATCGGCAACCTCCGATGTGCATTCCTGGACGTTCCAAGGGACCGCGAAAGGCAGCTTTTTGCGGAATATCCGGATTCAAGGTCATTTCGACCCGGAAACACGGGACTGGGGGTTGACGGGCGACATCGGGCAGCTCGAATGGTTTTCGGAATTGCCCGCTTATTTGCCCCTCGGAAAGAAAGATCCCAACAATGCGGAAATGTTTCGCATTCTCGACTCCTTCGCCGGTCGGGCGGATATCCGTTTCGCCGTACTCGGCGACCCGCAAGCCCGGTGGGGAGTGCGATTCAATATCGACGGTACGCTTTCGCACGGCCTTGTCGCGATTTCCCGATTGAAGAAGGTGTTTACGGAATTGACCGGATCGTTTCGAATAACGGAACATTCGATCGAGCTGACGGACCTGACCGCCTCGAACGGCGCGGCGCGCATGGGAGTCAATTATCGCCAGGAAGGACTCTTTCCGATCGAGAAAGGAATGATTCGATCGTCGATCCGGGAACTCGATATCGACAACGGCCTGATCGATCATATCCGTCCTTTTGTTTCGAAAAACCTTTCGGACCTGGTGGGGCGATTCGAGATCGAGGGAAAAGCGGATATCGATTCGACGCTTTATTGGGACGGCTCGAAATGGCGGGCGATCAGTATCGACCTGGCGGGAAGAAAAGCGTCGTTCAATTATCTCGACTATCCCTACCCGGTCGGGAACCTGGCCGGAACGATCGCCTACCGCGACCATCCGTCGGAAACGTCCCGGTTTTCATTTCATTTCGAAACCCCGGCCGAGGAAGCCTCGCAGATCGTCATCGACGGCGATTACCACGACCTTTTGAGCGATCCGCAGGGTAAGTTGACGGCCAAGGGAACGGGTATCCCGATCAATTCGAAGCTGATGAGGATGTTCCCCGAAAAACACCGGCAAGTGGTCGCTTCGCTTCATCCGACGGGAACGATCCATGCCGTTCTCGAAATCGTCGCTCCGCCCGGCGACGCCCCGGTCGAAAAACGCTTGAATGTGACCCTCGTCGATTGCGAAATCCTGTACGACAAATTCAAGTACCCGATGAGGGCGATCCGCGGCTCGATCGAAATGGAGAACGACGCCTGGGAGTTCAAGGACATCAGCGGCCAAAACGAATCCGCCCGCATCACCTGCAAAGGCCACTTGATTCCGCAATCGATGGATTTTCAAAATCCCGCTCCGCCGCCGCGGGATTCGGTTCGCCGCGAATCGCTCCCGCAATCCTTCATCGTGCGGACGGCGTTCGGAAATCCGCCGCCCGGGGACGTTTCCGGCGTTCCCTCTCAGGAAAAGAAATCGGGAAATTATCAATTCATGCTTTGGTTGAACGCCGCCGGTTTGCCGATCGACGGGGCCATCCAGACGGCGATTCCCAACCCGAACCATCGTGAATTGCTGCACAACCTGGGGGCCAAAGGAAAAGTCGATCTCAAAGCGACCGTCCAGTATTTTCCCGCGTTCAACCGGCTCATGCTCTCTTTCGACGCCGATCCCTGCCCGGGACTTTCGATCTGCCCGGCCAATTTTCCGTACACGATCAACGATGTGCGCGGGACCATTTCCTATGACGACAACGGGACGGTTCGCGTCGACAATTTTTCGGGTAAAAACAAGGACGCGACGTTTTCCTCGTCGCTCCTGTGCAACTTCGCGCCCGACGGCAGTTGGTCCCTACAGCTCCATTCGCTTCGAATCGAACAGTTGCCCCCGAACCGTGAATTGCAAAACGCGTTGCCGCCGAACCTTCAAACGATTTTCGAACAGATTCAACTCAAGGGCACGGTCAATCTCGACGGTTTCGTCGCCTTTTCGAAGCCGGCGCACCCGGATGCCTCGATGCGAACGACTTGGGGACTTGGAATCGTTCTCAGCCGGAACGGCGCGAACCTGGGACAACCCGTCGGTAATATTTTCGGGAAACTTTATCTTTCCGGCAGGAACGAGGCGAACGACCTGAAGGTAAGCGGCCGGCTCGACTTGAATACGGCGACGGTGCGCGAATTCATGTTGACTGATATCACGGGCCTGTTCGGATACGACAGTTGGACCAATACGATTTATCTCGGAAAATCCATGGAAGGCGTTCCCGTGTATCTGCCGGGAATCCCCGGGGAAACGTCTCCCGTTTCCCATGTCCCCCGGATTTACCGCGGACAAATCGCGGAAAGTCAAACCTACATCGAGCCCGGCACGTTCGGGGCGGAAATGCGGGTCCCGCAAGCGCCCGCCCCCGTCCCGGTTCCGTCTTTGACGAATCAGCCGCCTTTTCCCCCGGTGGTTCCGCGACAACCCGTTCAACCCCTGATACCACCTCAGACACAACCTCAGACGCATCCTACGTCGTCGTTCATGCAACCGATCTCCCCGCCGCTCTCGGGATCGCTGGGACTTCCGACACGGGAACGAACTGGACGACCCGGATCGGACCCGTTCGGCAACACCGCATTCGGCAACACTGCGTTCGGCAACACGGTTTCGTTCTCCCCAATGGTTCCCTTGGGAACGGCTGCCCCGACCTTGCCGGGTTTTCAATCCTTCGCACCGCCGGTTGTGCCTTCGATGCCGACGGTCGCTTCCAAGGATTGGCCGATCATGGCGAAAATCTTCGACGGCGGTCTTGCGATCAGGGGAGAAGTGCGCGTCGGTCGAACGTTTTCGTACAATATCGCCCTGGGGGTCGACGCGATCGAACTCGGCAAACTGGCGGCCGAGTTTGAACCGGGTGTTCGAAACGTGTCCGGGAAAATTCACTGCCGGGCCACGATTCGCGGGGAAGGGAACAAACTGGAAACGCTCGACGGCCGGGGGGAAGTCATCCTGCTCGACGCCTACTTGTACGAACTGCCGATGATGATGAAAGTATTGCAGGTCGTAAGCGTCGGGGAAGTGGACAAAAGCGCCTTCAGCAAGGCCGACGTCGTTTTCCGCCTGCAAGGAAAACGGGTTATCCTGGACCAGGTCGATTTTGAAGGAACGACGTTGAGCCTGACGGGAACGAAAGGGGAAATGTCGCTGGATACGCGGTCGGTGAAACTCATGCTCGGCGCCCGGCTCGGCAACCGGCGTACTCAGATTCCGCTTTTGAGCGACGTGATCGGCGGGGTCGGCGACCAAGTGATGTGCCTGCAAATCGAAGGCCCTCTTTCCGGGCCGCCGACGATCACCCGCGTCCTGGCGCCGACGCTTCGCCAGGCCATCCGAAACGCCCAGGAGGAAAACGCTTTCGACGATGAATCGGAACAGGTTCCCACGCCCCGGACGACGCCCCTGCCGCCCGCCCCGGCGCCGAAAACCAATCTCGACCGGTTGAAGTTCTGGGAATGATTCCGGTACGGGAAGACGTCTACCCCGACGACTCACCGGAAAACGATGCCGAACGCCCCGTCATACGTCGATGATGTCATCCTTCGCCCGATACGATTTCGAATCGCGTACCGTGTCGGCGACATTGCTCGTTTCCATGCCGTTCCCCGGATTTTCCGCCTGGCGTCGAAGCCGGTACGTTTGAAAACGGACAAACGCATACCGGATCACCAGGGAACGAACGAACGGAATCAACAACAACAGGCCGAGCAGGTCGGTCAGCAGGCCCGGGAGGATCAACAGCAAACCGGCGAACAAGACAAGCAAACCGTGCATAATCGCATCGGTCGGCTGCTCTCCGCCGTCCAATCGACGGTTCATCTCGACCCAGCAACGCATCCCTTGGCGCCGCGCCAAGGCTGCCCCGAGAAAGGCGGTCCCGAGAATCCAGGCCGCCAGGCCGGGCAATCCGATTTTCGCACTCAGCCAATAAAGGCCGATTCCCTCGACGATCGGGAGCGTGACGATGATGACGAAAATATAAAACAACACGGGATGACCGCCTTATTCAATCGCTTACGGATAGGACCGATCTTCGAATAAAAAAAACACGCCGCCCGTTGACGCGCCGGCGACCGCGCCGCTTGTCTACACGCTGTGTTTGTCCTTCGTTTTCAACATTTCCGCAAGTCGTTCAAGGGTTGTTTCAATTTCGGCGACTTCGCCGTCGTCAAGCTGCCGCCGACCGAAACGAACCCGGTAAAACGCCTCCGCGACCGTTTCCAACGGCACGGGTTGCGGCAAACGGAGGGCGCATTCGCGAAGGAATACCGCCTGGGTCTGCGATTCCGCCCGGTGCATGTCGAATTTCGCGAGTATCTTTTCCAGCCGCCGATAAAATTGGACGGTCGCGCGACGGTCCGAGACGACGTTTCGAATTCCCGAAAACAGGCGATTCCGAAAGACGCGGTAAACAAGGCGAAGGAGACCCAGGAGCACGATTCCGAGCAGGATCGGCGGTCCCAACAAGAGGAGCGTTGCGCCGATTTTCCATTGCCCATGCCGTAATTCCTGGAAAAAACGCTTGTACGCGTCCCACATTTCCGGAAGAAGTCTTTTCCAATAATCGATACGGAAAACATGTTTGGCAAACCAGCCGAAAGCGGCCGAAAGCGGTCGATAAATAAACGTTGCCTGCTTTCCGGGGCTCATGTTCAAGACGTACTCGTTCCATGAACTCCGGATGAATTGAGGAAGATGCCGGAAGTGAAATCGCATGTGTTGTGATTCCATGTCCGGGGAATCGGGTGTCGGATCAAGACGCAACCAGCCACCGCGGTCCCACCACGATGCAACGCGGGACGGGATCGACGGCGTATCTTCCCGTTTCCTCGGCGTTTCCCGTGCCGTTTCCCGCGCCGGACGAGCAGGATCGAGCAGACGGCGCATCGTTTCGAGAACAAAAATGGTATCGGGGTCGTCGGCGTCGACTTCCTTTTGGGCGATTTGCCACGACACCCGCCATTTCTCCGGAGGATTTCCGGGAATCGCCCTTTCATCGTGAAACGGGTCGTCGTCTTCAAGTGTCCATGCCGCCTCTTCCCAGTGTGCTTCTCCGCGTTTTTCCGGCTGCCAATTTCCCGTTTCCGGCCTTCCGGCAAGCGAATCGGGCGGAATATACGCTTCGACCCAACTGTGGGCGTCGGATTGACGTACGAAATACGTTCCGTTTTCTCCTTTGGAACAAACGATCTTAAAACCGACGACGATCCGGCTGCCGATCCCGACGCTGCGGAGCATCAAGGCGAGCGCGGAAGCGAAGTATTCGCAATGCCCTTCCGGATTGTTCCGGATGAAATCCTCGATCGGATCAAGACCGCTTTGTCGAATCACTCCGCCGAGCCGATACCGAAACGTACCCGAAGCGGCCAACTTCGACTCCAGAAAACGGGCACGCCCGATAACATCGTTTTTCGGCAGATGACTCTCGGCATCCCATCGGGTGGCCAAAGCCGTCAATGTCGGCAACGACGTCGAAACGTCCCCGGGAAGCTGCGTCAACGACGGCATGGAAAAAGGTTCCTGATTCGGTGTCAACGGAAGTTGGACGCCGTTTCCAAAGCTCGTCGTGCAAACGGCGAAATGAACGGGTTCCCGGTTCGGCGAACGCCGGACCAATCGCTGACTTTGAAAAAGGCCCCGCTCCCAGTAGATTTCTCTGGGCAATTTCATCGGCGACTGCCAAAACGGCCAAGGCGTAAAAAGAACGTCGGTATTGAGCGGTTGAACCTTCATGACAAGCGTAACGGGATCGCACCCGGGCACATACCGTATCTCATCGATCCATTGCCGATTCAAAGTCGTTCCCGGTTGCATCCAGGGAGACGTGTCGATCGTTCGCCTCGCGCCCCGGCCGAATGAACCCCGGGTTTCCTGCCCCGTTCTCCGATTCCATTCGGCCGGCCGCGAATCGAAAGGAAGACGCTCCTCCGCAAAGCGATAGTTCCAAATGCCGTTTCCGTAATGATTTAGCACGACGCCGCGAAAATAGGCCGTGTTGTCCTCGATCTGCTCATAGGGGTGAAATTCCGATTTGTTACGTGGTACTCCCTTCACGAAGGAAACGCTCATGATTTCCTCGTGTCGTTGTAAAACGGTTCCGAGAGAACCCAAGCGGACATTTTCCGTGAAACCGACCCCGCCGACGGTTGATGTCCCTCCCGTCCAGCGATCGTAGGTGAATTGAATGCCGAACAAGTCGATTCCGTTAAAACGCGGAAAAAGCAGGAATACGATGACGGCAAACACGAGGGAAAAAAAAGTCCATTTCGCCAGGCGGGCATACAGGGCCCATTGCCCCCTAAGCATCCCGTTTCGTTGCGTCCCTCCGGAAAAACGTGGGAGTTCCGTCAACAGAGACCAGCGTCCGGTCGGGGCCGGCAAAGCAGGCGTCGCGCGGAATGTGGGAAAAACAAAGCGGTTCCGTGTCGCGACGGGACTGAAAGTACGATCGCATTCTTCTTCGGTTTGTTGATCCTCCCGGGGTTCGACGAGGTCATCCTCCCAAAAGGAGTCGACGTCCCAATGGCGCCGTTTGCCGTTTCCACCGGCCGGCTCCTTGACTCCTTCTTTTCGATCGTTGAACGAGAGAAAAAACGCGATCGGGCCGGTCAGGAGCGTTGCCAGGACGATTTTCAAGAGGCGTCGTCTGTCTTGTTCTCCGATCAACAATTTCGTCTCCATCCGGATTTGTCGACTTTGACGAAAAGTATGACGCTGGAAATAGAGATTTTCGCGATAAAGAAAGATCAGGCAGAAAGCGCAAAGTGATGCGAATACATAAAGTATCAGGAGGACCGCGTAAGAGGAATGCTGCGGAAAGACGGAGGCGACAACGACTTGCAGGAACGAAAGAATCAGGATATGCCAACAGTTTCGCGGCGTTTTTTCCTTGAAAAAAAGCACGATTTGGACAAAAATGACGACGCGCGCAATCGATAAGGCAAGCCCTTCACCGCGATACTGGATGATATTCCCGAAAGTAAAAAAAACGACCAGCAACAGGATCGCATTGCTTGTCCAGTTACCCAACCGTAACAAGGGACGCAAATCGCTCAGGTTGAACCCGGCGATCCCTGCCAAAAGGACCAGACATGGCAACCAATACTCGTTTCCTCCGATCGCCAGGATGAATGACGATAAGCAGGCGACAAAATACAAATTGGCGGCAATTCCGTATTGTAAACGCATCGGTCACGGGTATACTGCAAACCATTGAAATTTCCCGAAGCCGACGATTCAGGAGCCTGCCCATCGGAAGTAACACGGCTCGGAGAGTAAACAGGCGGTTAAACGGGCTGTGTTTACCAACGACTCAACCGGCTTCGGTATAAAGCGGCGATATGATCATTATAATCAGCGCTCGGCATTTTTTTTTTCGATTGCCGACCGATCCAATATATACCGAAAGCTGTTGGGATTTCAATGGTCTTCCGGAGAGAATAAACCACAAAACGAAATCGATTGAAAATGAGCATTTCCGCGACGACGACGTATGTTTGGCCCTCTCACGGTTCTGCTTCGAACAGATCCACCGGGAAAACCGCTCCCGACTCCATTGTGATCGGACGGAATAAAAGCGTATCTTCAAGTGCGACAAACAGTTGGAAGTTTACGCCTTCAACCGCTCCTTCAAGCCCGGCAACGTATTCGAACGTCCGCTTTTCAACAGCCGGCAGAACGAAAACAGGCGATTCGAGTTCGAGCGGGTCATACCGATGGCCCGGGACGGCAACCTCGAAGAGTTCGGTGTCGGCGCAGGCCATCTCTTCCTATAAGATCAGCGGCACCGCTCAATCGTTAAAATCGTTGACATCGGGAAACACCTCCATTTGTCTTCCTTGTTCGAGAAGCCGTTGACGGTAAGGGTTCCACGCGGAAAATTGGTGTTCGCCTAAGTTATCGACGTGGTGAAACTTCTCGTTGCTCGCATCATGGATCAGTGATGCGTAAGGTCGCCATGAGATATTCCTCGGTTGTCGGGGTGTAAGGTGGGGTTTTGAGAGGCTTCCATTCTACCCCTGGCAACCGGGGACAACAAGGAATATCAACTGTGCTCCGCATAAAAAATGAGCCAAGGGGCTTCCGGAGCAAAGCGATGAAGCCCCGAAACCGCGAATGTTGAGCTTGGTACCGAGGTTCCATTTTTTCGCGGAGAGCAAAATTTTGTCTTTTCCGTATAGACCGAAAGAACTCCCAAAAATTCCATAAACAAGCCCGGATCCCCCCGTCCCATCGTATGCCCACAAATCAATCCGAC
>QMCD01000475.1_pt1 | contig 31878 bp, 35 predicted proteins | sample 1821841 | NCBI WGS metagenome assembly QMCD01 (sample SAMN01991225, study PRJNA193472) | Termite gut metagenome, whole genome shotgun sequencing project. | isolation source: worker | host: Macrotermes natalensis | reverse complement strand
GTGACGCCCAGCACGGCGATTATAACGATAACAAACTGGTGATTTGCTGCGGTTCTCCAGAGCTTGGCAAGGCTCGGCAGCTCCCCCCATCTGCGCAGCTTGGTTATCGCAAAAATTGCTATCGCGGCGGCTGCAGCACCCGCGGCGATATGCGCCGGCAAGCTGAATCCCAGCGGAAACGCGAAGATTACGGGCAGCCACTGAAGCAAAACGCTGCCGAACACGCTGCCGAGCAGAAACCTGACCGCAATATTCTCGCGCTTGAAGATAAGAAATGAGAGGAGTATGCCTGCGACTTGAAAAAGCAGGAAATACAAAAGTGCAAAAGCCTCCCCCCGAATGCTGCCGTACATACTCTACCCCCCTTTTATCAAAGCTATTTACCTATATAATCGAGATACTGATAGACGGCTTTTGCCATGCCGTTATTCTCGCAAGTGTCTGTGATGTATTTCGCGTGCGCCTTCACCTCATCCTTTGCGTTGCCCATCGCGACGGAATAGCCCGCGAGCTTAAGCATCGGCACATCGTTTTCGTTATCGCCGACAGCCATCACGTTCTCCCATGCTATGCCGAGAAGCTCGCACAAAGCACGGAGGGCGTCGCCCTTGTTGGCCTTATCGCTGTTGATTTCGAGGTTCCCGGGCAGTGATGACGTAAGGAATACCCCGCCGAGCACCGAAAGCCGCCTGTAGACCTCGGCGTAAATCTGCGGGCTTATATATGGTATGTTAATTTTCGCCGGCGCAAAGCTTTTTTCCTTGAGAAAGCTCATTCCGTCTTTTATGAAGATGTAATTCTTGCGCGTAAAGATGATTCTGTCATCGGGAATTCCGAATTTTTCCGGGTTCTCGGCGTTTTCGCGCAGGGTGTATGCCTCGCCGTTATCGTAGTATTCGACATACAAATGATAATCATTCAGCACCTCTTGAATCTCAATGGCTTTTTCGTTTGCGAGCGGTTGGCGGTAAATCTCCTTATCGGGAACGCTGTCATAGAGTGCCGCGCCGTTTGAGGAAATAGCGTAGCGCACAGAGGGAATGCCCAGTATCTCCTGCGGAATGAAGGTGCGCAGTCTGCCCGTGGCGGGCACGGTGACGACACCCTGCTTCGCGGCGGCAAGGATAGCTTTCTTGTTCTCCTCCGAGAAGGTGGTCGGATTCAAAAGCGCGGTGCCGTCTAAATCGAACGCGATGAGATTCATATTCCCTCCGATTTAATATGTAATAGCAAAACTAACAGGTTATATCTTAGCATATTTCTGCCGCAATATAAAGGTGCGTTAAAGATTTTAGTTGCATGAAGCGATGAAGCATGGTAAAATTTATGAAACGCTTATGAAGCGTTTATAAATTACTTTACAACGATTATGGAGGGGAACTATGCAAAGTAAAACAAAAATCACGGTGCGCAACCTTGTATTGCTCGGGATACTCTCGGCGATTGTCATCCTGCTGCAAATGCTGGGCGCAGTTATAAGATTCGGGCCGTTTTCGATCTCACTTGTGCTTATGCCGATTGTTATCGGTGCGGCGCTTATCGGAACTTATGCCGGGATATGGCTGGGCATCGTCTTCGGGGCTGTTGTGCTTTTATCGGGAGACGCCGCCGCATTCCTCGCGATTAACCCTGCCGCCTCGGTGCTTATAGTAATGCTTAGAGGTATTCTCGCCGGGCTTGTTTCGGGATTAGCGTATAAGCTGCTTTCGGCAAAAAGCAAAACTGTGGCCGCAGTCGTCGCGGGAGCGGCCTGCCCGATAATCAACACTGGCGTTTTCGTTGCGGGCATGTATATTTTCTTCCTGCCGACCATTCAGGAATGGGGTGTTGCAGCTGGTTTTGCGGACGCCACGGCATATCTTTTCCTCGGCATGGCGGGCTTCAATTTCCTGTTTGAACTCGGCTTGAATTTGATTCTCAGCCCGGTGATAATACGTCTGATTCAGTACGGCCAGAGAAGGGCAATTGACAATTGATAATGGACAATTGACAATTAAGGACAGGGGCGTAAGGGCAATTGACAATAAGCCGTTGGCCAGCGGCGTAGCGACATGCAATGCGCATAATGGACAATGAATAGTTAAGGGCATATGATTTTGGAAGACGCTTCCATATCATATGCCCTTGTTCTTAACTATCAACTCTCAATTATCAATTATCCATTGTCCTTTATGAGCTGCTTGCCGGCTACGCCGATGATAATCGCGCCGATGACGGCGGTGATGATTATCTCCGGCAGCATATATGTGCCGTTGTAGACCGTGGAGTAAGCCAGCGCGAAGAGGTCGCCGTCAAGATTCGCCATTGCCCATTCTCCGAACGGCGCACCCTCCTGGGAGAACCACCACTCGGCATACTCGCCCCAGAAGATGAAGCCCGCAAGAATATGCGAAATGTAGCGAAGAAAGCCCGCCACAACTGCTCCGACGGTGAAGCCGACGGTGCGGTTTTTTATTTTGTTCCTGAAAAGCCCCGCAAAGCCGAGCATCGTGAACGCGATGATATAATCGAACGCGACGACGCCTATCACCGAGCCGATGGTCAGCCCCTTGACTGCGTCTGCGCCCACGACGAACTGAATCACCGCATAGACAAGCCCCGCCGAAAGCCCCCATTTTATGCCGCATTTATATGAATACAGCATAATGGGCAGCATTGAGCAAAGCGTTATCGAGCCGCCGTAAGGCAAATCGAATACTTTGATGAACGAAAGCACGGTGGCGAGCGCGATAAGCACCCCGCCGAGGACGAGATTCTGTGTTCTTTGTGAAAGTCTTGCCGTTTTGTTTTCCATAAAAACCTCCAAGCTAATAATAGAAAATGCCTCGTCGGATAAACGACAAGGCATCAAAACAGCGAGACGAATCCCTCGATATAATGAAGCTCCCTACGTCGGTATTATCCGCATCAGGTTCAAACACGCAAAGCGCGTTATGGGTTTAAGCTTTCGCTAATCTCAGCCATAAGGCTCCCCAATTCATTTTCGTCTATTATATTACAGGAGTGAGGGGTGGTTGTCAATAGTGCAGTTGAGAGTGGAGAGTGGAGAGTTAAAGGCATACACCCGCCGGCATTCACTCTCCATATGTGATAAAACACCCGCCGGCGCTACGCTTACCCTCTTTTGTAAAGAGGGTGGCATGAGTGAACATAGTGAACGAGTGACGGGTGTTTTGTGTGGAGGGATGGGTGGTTGTCAAGGGGTGATGGATGCATTTCCTCCTACGAGAATTTAACATTGACATTATTGACATTGTATTGTAAGATGAATTCAGATTAAAATCATCTTAATATAGGATGTGATGTGCATGGTCTGAGGTAATTGCATTCAAGCCGCCAACAGAATAAGTTTCAGCACACATAATAACGTATAATGATACAAGGAGGAAAATCAATGAAAAAGCAACATGTGAAACTCATTTCATCACTTCTACTTTTAGCGCTAACGCTGCCAATCGGTGCTCTTGCTGTAGAAACAGATAGTATGGTTAAAGCTGACTATGTGAAGCAAGAGCGATTAGAGATTCTGTTTGAGGATAAACTGATAGAAATACAAGAAAACGACGCCACCAAATCCGCAATCGAGAAAAGAGGGATTGAAGAAAGCATTATTTCTTCAATCAAAGAAGCCACAGATTTTAATGGAAATATATATACAGTTGCCGAGGTTGACCCTGAAGGATATATGATTTTCCATAATGAGTCTGGCAAGTTTTCAGAGTATAGCCCTTCAGCTCCATCTCCATACAAAGGATATACGGAAAATCTTTATTATGGAGGACCAGCACAGTACTATGTCTTTGATGGTGAGAACTATGTTCATACTATTTCTGGTGACACCATAAATGCAGAAGAAAATGAAGATGCGTTAGCTGATGGTTCAGAGCAATTATTTGACCATTATATGGAAGAACCTAACCTAAGTAACACAGAGTTTATTGAAACCGGTAAAGAGCAGCCTCAATCCCGCGCTTTAGCCGCTACACAGACATATATTCCTGGTGCTGCAATGATTTATAATCTAAATACCGAAAGTGAGATGTCGTATTGTTCACCCGGAGGAACTAATGGTATATGTGGCTACATATCCTCCGCCATAATGTTGGCTTGGTATGATACATATGTAAATGGAGCAATAATTGATAATGCCACATATTTCAATCAGGCAAGAGGCTATAATGTATTTGCCGGAAGCCCTGGTGACTATGCAAATGCTGGGACAAATTACAAAAGAACGTTCAGCTATAATATCTGGAAGTGGTGTTCACCTCTTCCCAACAATGATGGTTCAACTGTTGCGCCAATACTCGTCAGTACAATAAATACTTATCTTCATGTAAATCGCGGGATTTCAAATTTATCAGCAAGCCTCTCTGCAATTCCTACAAAATCAACTATAAAATCAGTTATTAACAGAGGTAGACCTATGGTTTTAGAGGGCAATCTTGCTAAGTTATGGGCAAATGAGCCTCGTACTAATCATGCAGTAGTTGTATATGGTTATAGTAGTGACGATCACCTGATTGCACATATGGGTTGGGCAGATTATGATAATGTGTATCTTGAAGGCTTGTACTCTTTCCTGACTACCATATAAGGAGAGAATGTCAAAATGGAAAAGCGTAATAATTATCTATCATTCTTTTCTTGCATCGCTATTGGTATTGCAATAGTCTTAATGGCTCTGCCGTTCAGTGCAGCGATGCCTTCTAACCCTACGCCAGACAAAACAGTTTATAACTATACATCATATTTTGATTTTACGTTTATGTTTGGGCTTTTGTTCACTGGCGGCTCGGCTCTGGCCGCTCTGCTCTCTTCGGTGTGGCTTGTGCTTTCGGTTATAAATGTGCCGCTCAAAAATATGCGTAACGAGCTGGTTGTACTGGGAGTGTTGAGTGTATTCTTCTCTGCGATTTCAATTTTCGTGTATGGCTCGTTCTTAAGCCCGATTATTGCGGTTCTTCTATTGGCTGCCTTAATTCTGCAAATTATTGCATTTAGAAAAGAGCCCACTGACGTGAGAGTCGTAAAAGTTGATTTGAAAAAAAAGATATATCTTTTTTCATGTATCCCCCTCGGCACTGCTGTAATACTCATGGTGCTTCCGTTCAGTGCGGCGATTCCGCAAGGTATTTTGGCATATAAATTCACCTCCTATTTTGACTTCCCAAGCCTGCTTGCACTTTTGGCTTTTTCGCCATTCGCCGCCATTTTATCATCCGTATGGCTTGTTTTTTTAATTATAAACAGAATTCTCAACAAGCATATATTCATTTCCTCTTGCGTAGTCGGCACATTAGCAATAGTTTTCTCAGCCGTCTCAATTTTCATTTTCGGCTCATACCTAAGCCCTATTATCGCGATTCTTCTACTGGCCGCCTTGATTATGCAAATCGTATCACTCAAGCCTGCCAAAGAAAAAGTATAAGCATATTTATAAAAAGAAAGGCGGGCAGATAAAACTGCCTGCCTTCTTTATGTATTCTTTTGCCTAGAAAATTTCTGTGGAATTGGAAAATAGTAGGAAAAGGTATTGATTTATGTAAAATCTCTGCTATAATTAAGATAATATTTATAAAGTTTATATAAAGCTGTGTTCGCAATTAAACCATAGGAGTTGGATTGATGAAGGCAAAGGAGCTTGCCGAGCTGCTCGGCGTCTCGCCCGCAACCGTTTCTCTTGTTCTGAATAATAAGCCGGGGCTGAGCGATTCGCTGCGGCATGAGCTGATTGAGAGAATCAACGCGATGGGCTGCGGGGAAATGCTTGCGACGAAAAGTGAGCCGCAGGCTGACAAGGCTTCATATCATAAACAAACCATAGCATATTTGATTTACACCTCGGCGGCCAGCGGCAACGACAGGTTTTCTTTCTATCCCTCCGTGCTGGAAGGCTCCGAAATGGAGGCCCGAGACAACAACTTTACGCTGCTCGTCTATCATGTGAGCCCGCATGGAAATAATAATCTGCCGTCTCTTTTGAAGAATAGCCGAGCCGTGGGCGCAATTGTGCAGACGAGCTGTATAACAGCCCCGATTATCGAGGATTTGAAGGGCATTGGCCTGCCAACGGTTTTCATTGATTCATATCGCCCTGATTTGAATTGCAGCAGCGTCTGTATAAATAACGAGCAAGGCATGTACTCTGCGGTGCGCTATCTCAAGGAGATGGGGCATGCGAAAATCGGGTATATTTCCAGCGGCAGCGACAGTGACAGCACGCTTGAGCGCCGCAAGTTCTTCCACATGGCGCTCAGAGCTTATGAAATAGAGGATAAACGCGAGAATTACTACAACAGCCGCGGCGAAAGCGAAGACGCATGCTTTAACCTAAAGGAAATCTGGGATAAGACCCCGCCGAAGGTGACCGCTCTCGTTTGCGAGCACGATTTTATCGCGTGGCGCGCTCTGATCGCCCTTCGCAAATGCGGCTACGACGTGCCGGATGATATTTCCCTCATCGGGTTTGATAACCGCTCAATCGCAGAAATGACTGAGCCAAAGCTGACAAGCGTTAATAATCACAGGCAGCTCATGGGCCGAGAGGCCGTAATGATGCTTCAGAATAAAATCCGGCTGAACCGCCTGGGCTTCAAGAACACCGCTATGAAATTCGAGCTTCCCACTGAATTTATCATCCGGGAAAGCGTAAAAGACCTCAATTCCGGGGGCTGACGCCGGACTTATTTCAATTGAAATCCAGCATTTGTTTATATCTTCTTCATGCCTTATGTGCTCTTTGCCTAAAACATACATGTGCTTCAGTGAATTTTTGTTCTTTTTATAAATAATTCTATTTTTTATAAAAATTTGCAACAAAACCCTTGACAAGTTTATAAATTATCTTTATAATGTAGATGTAAGTTAAAGATGACTTACAAATACACTTTGAAAGGGTGGTAAATAATGAACAAAGCACAGACGGTTTACACTTCGAGACTTCTGAACAAGAAGGCAAATGAGGCAGTAAGAGCCACTCGCAGAGAGAACAACGTGGTATCTGCTATCGAGCAGGGGCTTCGCGAAGAGCACAAGAATGATTTCATGTGCTATGCGAATGTTGGCGGAATCGCACTCTGCACAGCCTACTATTAATTAGTGGCTTGATTGCCGCATTAGGCGGCAATCCGATTAACAATCGCTTACAAGTATCTAACAATACATCCTCATAGGCAAAGACGGCATGGAGAAATCCATGCCGTCTTTGCGTCTTCTGCTGTACTGCAATTCTCCCGAATATCTCAGAAGAGCTGCTTATATTCTTTACGGCCGTCCGCAATATGATAAATATAGATAACATCGTCAATCACGCGGTAGAAGCAGAGATAATTGCCGCAAATGAGCTTTCTGTATCCGCTCTTCCCTATCTCCTCTTCATCTATTTCTACGCCCATATTGGGAAAAACCAGCAGCTGCTCAATTATACTGTAGAGCCTGTCTGTAATTTTCCATGCTGCCTTCGGACCAACTAATTCTCTATAGCTGGCCGCTATTTTTTCCAGTTCACTTTGAGCTTCTTCCATGATTACTAAACTATTTTTCCGCATAAATTTTCTCCAAGCGCTTCATGGATTCCTCCAGCGTGTACGTCGGTGCGCCGGCAAGCCTTCCCCGCTCCGCGGCCTCCAGCTTGAGGCGCAGGCGATGAAGCTGCTCGCGGCGCTCAAATGCATCGATGCTCATCACCACCAAATCCCCCTCGCCGTTCTTGGTGATGTAAATGGGCTCCTGCTCCTCATGCGCCAGCCTGGAAATCTCGCCGTAATTATTGCGCAAAGTCGTAGATGATTTTATTATCATAATATGCCTCCGATTAGAATTCTGATATAATTATACATTTATTCTACCATAATTGCAACAGAAAACCCGCAGACGTTTTCGCGGGTTTTACATGGATTAACAATTCACTGTTTGTTTTTAGCCGCCTTTTTCTTGCCTTTCTTTGAGGTTCGTTTGGGGAATAAATCGGTCTTCCACTCCTCAAAGCTTTTCTTCGGCGGGGCGTGCAGCGCGAAAAGGTCATAGACATACGCGCACGCGACGGCAAAATAGATAGTCACGTTGGGGCGCCGGAGGACGTTCCCGGAAATCTGCGCCGCGCCGATTGCAAGCAGGAACGTCATTCCCACGGCCGCCACCTCAACCGTCAAAAAGCCCTTTATGTCTCTGATAAACGCGCGCAGAATGATGAACGCGAAATACAGGAAGAAGAGCATATACAGCCCGAAGCCGATATAACCGCAGAAGAAGAACACGGCAGGAAAATCGTTTTCCAAATCATAGATGTTTTCGCCGTAGAGCATATCGTCATACTCAAAGCCGAAGAGCTTCGTGAGGAAATCTTTTTCGTCCCACATCAGCTCGGCAAACGTGGTCTTCTTCTCTCGGGAATCTGAAAGAATCGTGGGCTCAATTGAGTATTCATAGGCCTTCATCACGTTGTAAACGCCGAAGCGGGAGTTCAAATCGGCGTAAACCGTGCCATAGATTTCTTTGTCGGAATAAACGCCGAACCGGCTTTTTCTGAGCTTGCCGAGCAGCTCCGGGTCTCCGCTTTTAAGCGCCTCGCCGGATTGCAGCATCATAAGCGTCTCTTCGTCCGCACTGCTGCGCACGCTTTCGGAGACAAGGGCGGTGTAATTGTCACGCGCAAGCTCAGAGCGCCTCTCGCGCTCCATCATCGGCGAGACAGGGCGCAGAATGAAAGCCGCGACGCAAATCAGCGCCAAAGCAGCGATATACGGAATAGATTTTTTTTTGAGATTAAGCAAAAATGCGAATATGTATGCGGCAGATACGAGGAAAATCGAGTAAAACGTGAGCTTTGTGCCTGTCAGGAAGAGGAGCGCCATCGTCATTGCGCATGAGAGAATATACAGCCAGATTTTCTTTGATTTATAGCAAAAATAGATGGTGAGCGGCGTCACAAGCGCGACGATTGCGCTCTGGGCGTTTCTGACGCCGAACCACCCCATGACGCCGAGCCCGAGCGTGTCATAGGTATACACGCGCTGACCGATGAGCCAGGGAATCGCCGTAAAAACCGCGATAAGCGCGAAATTCAGCGCGATACCGAGATAGATTGATTTGCGGATATTCTCGCCTTTTTTGAAGAAGGTGATGAACGAAAGCGTGTAAATCGGCAGAGAAATTATGCGGAGATAGTTCGCGGTGTCGGTATAAACGCTCTTGTAGCCCACACGGAAGCAGTTCAGCGCATGGAGAATCCAAAAGATTGAGACGATCGCATAGAAGACGACATACACGCGCTTCTTATCGCTGACGAAGAAGCCCAGAAGAGCGACAAACCCGAGCAACGCGAAGCGAAGCAAGGTTGAGATTGTAGTGTCGCCAAGCTCTTGCAGGAAATAAGACAGCACGTCAAGGATTGGCTGAAGCAGCAAAAGGACGAGCACAATCTTTGAAAGCTGATTTGAAATTCCCGATTTAATCTTTTGCATAACTCCTCCCTCAAACCCTTTTTATTCTTACTCGGCCCTCTTTTTTATATTTTCCGGTGTTAATTTTCGTCTTCACTGAATCCCTCATAGGATTTCCTGTTATGAATGTGTAGAGCATGGCAGCGGCAAGCGAGAAATACACAATCGCATTGGGCTTGCGAAGCACGTGGCCGGAAAACTGTGCCGCGCAGAGAGCCATCGCGAACATGATGACAGATGTGCCTACCTCCAACGTAAAGAAGCCTTTGATATTTCTTATAAAAGCGATTATTCCCTTTATGACGAAGTAAAGTATGAAAGCCAGGTAGAGCGCCGTGCCGACGTATCCGCAGTGGAAGAGAATCGCTGGGAAATCGTTCTCGGGATTATAGGAAATATCGCCGTGGCGAACCTCGTCATACTCAAAACCGAAGAGCTTCGTGAGAATATCCTGCTCCTCCCAGATGAGGTTGCAGTAGGTCAGGCGCTTGAGGCGGCCGTCATTGGCGAGGATGTTCGGCGAGACGGTATAGTCGTAAGCCTCCATCACGCGCTCCACGCCGAAGCGCTCGATTAAATCGCCGAGAAGCATGTCGTCATAAACGCCCTTGTTACCATAGATTTCAGTGTAGACACGCTTGATTTTCTCCAGCGTTTCGGGCGGGATTTCCTCTTTATTGAAGTATTCGGCTGAGAAACCGCCACTGCCCATGATTTCAGCGGTTTTCTCCTCATAGATGCCGACAGTTCCGCCGGTTACGGCCTCACGCTCCGCCATTGGCGACCATCCGCGGAAAATGATAATGAGCGCCAGCAATGCCAGCAAAATCGCGGCGAACCACCACGGCTTTCTGTTGATGAGCAGCAAAATCGCCACAGCGGCGGCAATGACAATCGCACCGTAGAACGTCATGCGCGTGCCGGTAAAGAAGAGAATTCCGATGCCGAGAATTGACGCCGCAAGGAAAACGAAGATATTTTCGAGCCTCGCCGCCCAAAGCAGCACGGCCGGAACAAGCATACATAAAATAGCGCTTTGCGAGTTAGGAACGTCAAACCAGCCGCGCAGCCCGATGAAGATTTCCCGCTCGGGATAATCATATGTGTAAACCGGCACACCCACGGCGAACGAGAGCGCGATAATCAAAAGGATAATTGCGAAGTTGATTGTGAGAACCCCCGCCATCTTGAGGTTGAGGCCGTCTCTCTTCCTGAAGAACGTGATAAAGGAGAAAGTCCACAGCGGAAACTGGATGAGCTTCAGGTATTCGCCGGCGTCGGCAATTGGGTCGGCATAGCCGGTGCGAAAGGAATTCGCCATGTGTACAAGCCAGAACCCGGCAAGCACCGCATAGAGAATAATGTAGTCTTTTTTCTTATCCGAAATAAAGAAGCCATAGAGGCTGACGGCCACAAGCAGCACAGAGCGGATAACCGTGGTAAGGATTGTGTTGCCGCCCTGCTGCATAAAGAAAGACAGAACATCAAGCAGCGGCTGGATAATCAGCAGCGCCGCCATGAATTCTCCCGTATACAAAGAAAGCTTTCTTTTAAGTGTATTGTCCATAGGCACGTCAGCACGCTCCTTAAAAGTCTCTTTGGAGGTTTATTTACAGATAAATATACCACAATTCAGCCCTATATACAACATTTAGTTGTTTTTAGGCGGAAATAGAAAATTCTGCTTGAAAATGGCATGAAGATATGGTATTATTTTAGAGTTCATGGGGGCGTAGCTCACCTGGGAGAGCGCTTGAATGGCATTCAAGAGGTAGTCGGTTCGATCCCGATCGTCTCCACCAAAAAGGGCAATTGATAATTGACAATAAGCGCAGCGACGCGCAGCGCGCATAGTGTACAGTGACCGTGTCATAAGGCTTACATTATTGAGCCAGTCATTTCACTGTTTTATCTGTTCATTGTACATTTTCAATTATCAATTGCCCTTACATGGGGGCATAGCTCAGCTGGTTAGAGCGTCCGCCTCACACGCGGGAGGTCACTGGTTCGAGCCCAGCTGTCCCCACCATTGAGAGCAGTTGATAATGGAGAGTTGATAGTGGATAGTTTAGAAAAAGAACTGTTTGCTTACCACCACTCATTATTAACTGCTTTTTCGTTCCCACCTAGAAGAACAATTGATAATTGACAATAAGCGCAGCACGCATAATGTACAATTAAGGACATTTTTATTTGTTAATTGTTGATTGTCCATTTTTTATGTATTCAAAGCGGAAGTTTTTGTTAAATGTTTGATAATCTACTCTCATTATGCTATAATCTTCACGGAAACAGATTGTTTTTGAAAATCAGGTGAATATGATTAAATATGCCGCTTCAGCAATTACAATAATAAGAATTATCTTCGCTGTGCTCATGCTTTTCTTCGTGCCGTTCTCTCCCCCTTTCTTTGTTCTGTATGCTCTTTGCTGTGTAAGCGACGTGCTTGACGGCTTCGTCGCCAGAAAGACAAACACTGAAAGCAAGCTTGGCGAGACTTTAGACAGTATCGCGGATTTTATCCTTATTGCTGTGATATTTGTTGCTTTTATCCCATTTCTTATGTTTGAAGCATGGATGCTCTGGTGGATAGGGGCGATAGCTCTTCTGCGTTTTTCTTCGCTCGGAATCGGATTTGCAAGATTTCACGCTTTAACGTTCCTGCATACATATTCAAACAAGGTGACGGGCATAGCGCTCTCGCTTTTTCCTGTTCTGTATTATAGTTTGGGCTTATCCGCTACCGTGATTATTCTATTCTCCATAGCCGGCCTTTCGGCGATTGAGGAATTGATTATTACTATCAAAGCAAGGAAGCTTGACAGGAATATAATAAGCATGTTCCATATAAATAAAACTTGATTGGAGGAATTATATGTCTAGGCTTTTTTTATCGTCATATTTTGCCAAGGTTGCAGCTTTGCTTCCTGATTTTGCCGGCGATTGCCACGGCAAAAAGGTAGCCTTTATTCCAACGGCCAGCCTCGTTGAGAAATTCAAATTCTATGTTAAAGAGGGCATGGAGGCCTTTGAGGAGCTCGGCGCGGAGATTTGCGAGTTGGATGTTTCATCTGAGCCATATGAGAGCATGGCAAATAAGCTTGAAAGCGCGGATTTCATCTTCATCTCCGGCGGAAACACGTTTTTCCTGCTTCAGGAGCTGAGAAGGTCGGGCGCTGATAAGCTTATTGCAGAGCAAGTCGGCAAAGTGAAAGTTTATATAGGTGAGTCCGCCGGCTCGATAATCACCGCGCCGGATATCGAGTATATCAAATATATGGACAGCCCGACGCCCGCGCCGGAGCTGAAAAGTGATTTTTCCGCATTGAAGCTTGTGGATTTTTGCACTGTTCCGCATTCTGAGGATTTAATTTTCAACTCTAAAGTCAAAAAAATTGTTTCAAAATATTCCGGCAAGCTGGATTTGCAGGTTATAAGTAATAAGCAAGTGATTTTAACCAATGACGGCGGCATGGAAACTGTTTCAGTATAAGGAGATTTGAATGAAGGTTATCGCAATCAACGGCAGCCCGAGGAAGGATTTCAGCACGGCCGCCTTGCTTAAGCAGGCAATCAGCGGTGCGGAATCTGTCGGCGCCGAGGTTGAAATCATACATCTTTATGATTACGCTTACAGGGGCTGCACCAGCTGCTTCGCGTGCAAGCGCAAGGAAAACGCAGGCTCGGGGCATTGCGCCATGCGCGACGGGCTCTCCCCTATTCTTGAAAAGGTCATGGCATGCGACGTGCTGCTGCTCGGCTCGCCGATTTACTACAGCGACGTGACGGGCATGATGCGCTCGTTCATGGAGCGGCTTCTCTTCATGAACATGACCTACGATAACCCGATGCGCACAGCGCCGGGCAAGAATATATCCTCGGCGTTTTTCTTCACGATGAATCTGCCGAAGGAGGGCGAGCATTACGGCATGCCGCTGTTCGAGCAAAACAGCAGGAGTCTTGCTTTGCTGGGCGGCACGACGGAATATCTCGCGAGCTTTGACACATATCAGTTTGATGATTATTCAAAATACGCGGCGGGTATTTTTGACGTGGCGCAAAAGGAGAGAATTCGCACGGAGCAATGGCCGCTCGATTGCCGGAGAGCGTATGAAATCGGCGCAAGGCTGGCGAGCAAATAAAAATTAGTGTTTTATAAGGAGGAAAAATGAGTAAAGAAATTTTCATCACGAGCATGAACGAAATTGAGCCTACACACCTAAACGTACATGAGCCGTATGAATATTTCTCGCATGACGTCACTGACGGCAAGGAGAAATATCAGATTACCGAAAGCAAAACTGTTGTGGCTTTTTACACGCTACCGCCGGGGAAATCGAATTTCCCCATGCACTGGCACATGGCAAACGAAGAGGTTTTCTATGTGATTTCAGGCAGCGGCATTCTTGAGACGCCGAGCGGGAATCGCCCCATTAAAGCGGGCGATGTGATAATCTGCCCTACGGGTGAAGCGGGGGCGCATAAGCTCACGAACAATTCGGAAGCAGAGAACCTCGTCTATCTCGACGTGGACACAAACAACACGCCCGATATCGTGTATTATCCGAACTCCGATAAAATGGGCTTGCGCGCGAATAATACGTATAAAACCTTCCCGCTTAACAGCCACGTTGAGTATTATCACGGGGAATAAAACAGGAGATGAAATATGAAACATAGAATAAATGTGCTTTCTTTGGTTACGGGAATCCTAATGATTCTCGGCGGCGGGTTCGGCTTGGTAATTGGCATTATCGCTGTGGCAGGTTCCTTATCGGGGCTTCCGCTGTTTTCCGCCATAATTTCGCTGATAAGCTCGGTGGGTGTTTTGGCCGCCGGTATCATCTATACTCTAAACGCGAGGAAGCCCGAAAAAGCGGCGTTTTGTAAGGCAGTTGGCATGCCGGCGGTGCTTTTCAGAATTCTCGGCGCTGTTGTTGCGCTATGGGTTACAGGCTTCGATATAGTCAGCTTTATTATGAGCATGTTCTTACCGGGGCTGTATCTCCTTGGCTGTATTCCCAAGAAGAAAAGAACGGTTGATAATGGATAGGTGAAACCAAAGCGGCTCATCACATACAGATGTTTGTGATGAGCCGCTTCGTTGGTGCTAACCATACTTTCAACTCTCTATTACACTTAGCCAATATCTTCGCACTATCTTCCCGTTTTCTTCCTCAACCCTGTTTTCCATAATCCCGCCGCAGGCTTCAATCGTTTTGGCCGAGGCAGGGTTTTCGTCGTTGCAGGTAATCAGCGCCTTTTCCAAATCCGGCATGATTTCCCTCACCTTTTCAAGCGCCAAGGCAAGCTGAATAGCCGCATAGCCCTTCCCGCGTTCCGCCGGCCTTATTCCGTAGCCGATGTGGCCGCCGATTACGCGGAGATAATCATTGAGCTCGTGGCGAAGATTGACCGCGCCGAGGATTCTGCCGCTTTCACTCGTGAGGAAGAAGGTGTCGTCAGTCACGAAGCCCTCCGGCGCCGATGCGCGAAAGTTAATCCTTGCTTTCAGCCACTCTTCAAAGCTTTCGCCGTTTTTAAGCCCCGCCGCAAACGGAGTTATGCGCCCGTCAAAATCATTTACGGCTTTAAGCGCCTCAACCTCTTCATTGAAGTAGGTAAGGTATTCTTCTTTGCTGATTTCCTCGGGCTTGCTGAGCTTCAAGCCGAGCTTTTCGGCCTTGAGAACGAGGTATTCCCGGCGCGTCATGGAGTAGCAGAGCATGCTGTGTATGCTGCCTTCAATTACGTGCTTAATAGCGTGGCGCAGCGTGCCTTCATATTTGAAGCCGCTTTTCTCGATGACCCTCTGCGACTGCGTATTGTAATCATAGTGCCCGATAGTGACCGTCTGCATCTTCAGCTCGTTGAAGCAATAATCCAAAGCCGCGGAGACTGCCTCGGGCATGATGCCTCTGCCACAGTAATCCGGCGAAAGCACATAGCCGATTTCGATTTGACCCGGAATATCACCGCGCAGGCGATTATTGCCGTGCAAGCCGAGAGTGCCTATCATCTTGCCCGTTTCTTTCAGCTCAATGACGAGCTCACTTGTTTTCTTTTCGGGATCGGCATTATTCTCGATGAACATATTTAGGATTTTCTTGCTCTCCTCAATGTCTTTATGCGGCGTCCAGCCCGCGCGCGGGCCGACTTCTGCGCGTTGAGCGTACTCAAACATATCCTGTGCGTCCGTTAATACCGGCTCTCTTAAAACGAGCCTCGCTGTTTCAAGTCTAATCATTGTTTCTTTGTCGGAGGGCGAACGCCACCCAGCCGTTATCCTCTTTTCTTTCGATTATTTCGTATTTTCGCGTAACTTCATCAAGTACATCCCGCTCGCGAGTGTCGATTATTCCCGAAATTATGTAAACCGCATTGGGTTTCATGAAATCTTCGGCATTCTCCGAGAGCATGATTATGACGTCGGCAACTATATTTGCGGCGACTATATCAAATTGCTCGCTTACTTTATCCGTCAGGTTTCCGCAAATGCCCGTGAAGCGTTCTTCAACGTGATTCAGCGCGGCGTTTTCCTCGGCTGTTTTGACGGCAAGCGCGTCGATATCCACGCCGACGGCGGAGCTTGCACCCAGGAGCAGCGCAGCCACGGAGAGAATTCCGCTTCCGCAGCCCATATCAAGAAAATCGGCACCCGGGCTGAGATATTTCTCAATCAGCTCCAGGCAGAGGCGGGTGGTTTCATGTGTGCCTGTGCCGAAGGCGATGCCGGGCTCAAGATTCAGCACGACTCTGCCCATCGAATCAAAATCGTCTTCCCATTTTGGGCGGATAAGCAGCTTTTCGCCGACGGGAATCGGCTTGAAGTATTGCTTCCAGTTGTTTATCCAGTCCTCCTGCACGGTGGTGTCGGTTTCTATCTCGTGCGCTATCCCCTGTGCGGTGTATCTCTCCTTGAGATAAGCTATTGATTCCGCGGGATTATCTTCAGGACTTATGTAAACATGGATAGTTGCCTTTGATTTGTCTTTAGCAAGCAGGCTTTCGTCAATCATATCTATGTGGGCAATCTCCATCACCTCCTGCTCCAAATTTGAATAGTCTTCGATATATATGCCATATGGCACGGTCATGTTCGCGATGTCTCCGGCTTTGTCTGCATCATTTGCGGGGACGACGATTTTTATTTCCGTCCAACTTGTGTTATCCATTTTTCCCTCCAAAAAATAGAAGAGGGAGCATCTGCCCCCTCTTAAACTTACTACCTTATACCCATCTCGTCTCGGTCATCTTATCCTCAAAGGTGATTGAACGGTGAAGCACGTCGCAGGCTTTTACGAGACCTTCGTTCTGGCTCATGAATGCGTCTTCATGCTCAATGCTCATGACATAATCATATCCGATGAGGCGAAGCGCGCTGACGATGTCTTTCCAATAGAGCTCGTCGTTGCCGTAGCCGATGCTTCTGAACACCCACGAGCGCTTGCTTGCGTCGAGGTAAGAGGAGGTATCAAGCACGCCGTTTACGGGGAGGTTCATGCTGTCAAGCTTCGTGTCCTTAGCGTGGACATGGAAGATTGCGTCGCCGAGTGTGCGAATGACGTGAACAGGGTTCATGCCCTGCCAGATGAGGTGGCTTGGGTCAAAGTTCGCTCCGATTTCGGGGCCTACCGCTTCACGGAGCTTCAAGAGTGAGCTTGTGTTATATACCGCAAACCCGGGGTGCATTTCAAGGGCAATTTTCGTAACACCGTGGGATTTCGCAAAGGCGACGAATTCTTTCCAATAAGGGATAAGCACGTCGTTCCATTGATATTCGAGGATTTCGAGATAATCGGGCGGCCAAGAGCATGTTACCCAGTTGGGGTTCGTTGAGCCCGCGGAATCGCCCGGGCAGCCGGAGAAGCAGTTTATCTGATGGATTCCGAGCTTTTCGGCCATGAGAATGCAGTCACGCATATCGTCGTCAAATTGCTTAGCTATCTCCTTATTCGGGTGAACAGGATTCCCGTGGCAGCTCAGCGCGCTGATTTCAAGCCCGCTTGCGGCTATCGTATCCTTAAATTCCTGAAGCTTTGCATCGTCATTAAGAAGCACGGTTGGGTCGCAATGGTCCTTGCCCGGATAACCGCCGCAGCCGATTTCCACCATCTGGATACCGAGGCCTTTGAAATACTTCAGAGCGTCGGCAAGAGGCTGGTTGCCTATAACATTAGTAAAAACGCCTAATTTCATTTTAGTACACTCCTTATACTGATATGTAAGTTCTGGCTATATTATATATGCGTTGATTTGAAAATGCAAGGAGAAAAGCAAAAGTGAAAGCCCTCTTTCGAGGGCTTTCACTTTTGCTTCGACTTGCTTAGGCCTTATCAAACTTGTCTTTATCCGCGCCGCAGAGCGGGCAAACCCAATCCTCGGGCAGCGCGTCAAAGGCTGTGCCGGGGGCGATTCCGCTTGACGGATCACCCTCCTCGGGGTTATAGACATAACCGCAGACCTGGCATGTATACTTATCCATAATGTCCTCCTTTTGTGCAACCATAATTCACGGCTGCTTTTTCTAAAGTATACATGAAAAGTTGAATGAAATCAAGCCGTATGCTATACTATTCGCAGAAAATTATGCGAGGTGAAAAATGAAGCTTTCCTTCAGATGGTACGGCGACGATGACGCTGTGAGGCTTGATTATATCAGGCAGATTCCCAACATGAGCACGATTGTCAGCGCGGTCTACGATGTACCCGTAGGCGAGGTGTGGAGCAGAGAAAGTATCGCGCATGTTAAGGCTGCGGTTGAGAACGCCGGCATGAGGTTTGAGGTCGTTGAGAGCATACCCGTGCACGAGGATATAAAGCTCGGCAAGGCAAACAGAGACGCATTGATTGAGAATTACTGCGAGAACATCAGGCGCGTGGCAGATGCCGGCGTGAAGGTGGTCTGCTATAATTTCATGCCTGTTTTCGACTGGACGCGCACCGACTTGGCTCATGTCATCCCGGACGGCTCGACGACGCTTGTATATTACGGCGAGCAGGCAGCGGCGGTGAACCCGCTTGAAACGAACAGCGATTTGACTCTGCCCGGCTGGGACGCGAGCTACTCGCGCGATGAGCTGCGGAATATCGTCGCGGAATATAACAAGCTCACCGACGAGGATTTGTGGGAAAATCTGGGCTATTTCCTTAAAAAGGTGATACCCGTCGCCGCGGAATGCGATATGTATATGGCGATTCATCAGGATGACCCGTGCTGGAGCATATTCGGTCTGCCGAGGATAATTTCCGATGAGAAGGATTTGGACAGGCTGCTTGCCATAGTTGATGACAGGCACAACGGACTGACGCTCTGCTGCGGCTCGCTCGGCTGCTCGGCAAAGAATGACGTGGTAGGGCTTGCGGCGAAATACGCGAAGGCAGGAAGAATCCATTTCGTGCATATGCGCAATGTTGAGATTCTCCCCTATGGCTTTGAGGAGCGCGCGCATTACAGTCCCTGCGGCTCGCTCGACATGTATGCCATCGCGAAAGCTCTGCATGATAATGGCTTTGACGGCTATATCCGCCCGGACCACGGCAGGATGATTTGGGGCGAAACGGGGCGCGCGGGTTACGGGCTTTATGACCGTGCACTCGGCGCGGCGTATATCAACGGGCTGTTTGAAGCGGTTGAAAAAGCTGACAGCCATGTAGACACAGCAAATGAAAGGTGAAAATTTAATGGAATATATTGATATATTTGATGAAAACGGCCGGCTTTTGCGTTCGCATGTGAAGCGCGGCGAACAGCTTGGCGAGGGAGAATTCATGAGGGTGGTGGGTTGCTGGATTATCAATACAGAGCGTCAAATTCTTCTTACTCAGCGTGCGGCGGCAAAAAGCTTTGCGCCGGGAAAATGGGAAAATACCGGAGGTCATTTGCTCTCCGGCGAGAATTCTGTAACAGGCACACTTCGTGAGCTTCGCGAGGAAACCGGCATTATTGCAGAACCCGATGAATTGATTTTCCTCGGCAATGCTGTTGTGCCGCCTTATTTAGGCGAGAATTTTGTAATAATCCGCAATATATCTCCCGATGAAATAAAACTTCAAGAGGGAGAAACCGATGACGTAAAGTGGGTAAGCTATGAGGAATTCCTCCGCATGGCAGACGAGAATGAGCTTGCGCCTTCTGTGATAACTCACCTTGAGCCGAATCTCAAGAGATTTGAGCAATTCTTCTTGACGCAGGACTGAAATAAAATTTAATATCGAATAAATAAAGCGCGGAAACGGCTTCTCCCTTTTGAGAATCATTTCCACGCTTTTTATATTTACTAATTTGTCTTGTTCTTTGCAGGAAAACCTACCTTTAGCTTTCCGTGCTTTTACTGATTGCCTTTTTAAGCGGCGGAATTATAAATATGGCCACGGCACCGCCAACCAGCGCCGTGAAGAGCTGCGAGACCGAGAACATTCCGGAAATCACGGTAGCCTGCTGCTCCGGCAGATGCAGGAAAAACGGGATTGCCAGCTGCACAATCGTGAGGAAAAGCACCGTGAATTTGCAGACCGCGGCGATAATCGCCGTGATGATATACGTCACGTATTTGTTGACGATATTGCGGTTCCCGAGGAAATGCCAGATAAGCTGAATCGTGATATTGCCGAGGATAATAAACGGGATAATCTCCCAAAGCGGGCCGATTCCGATGAGCTTCGCGAGAATCGGCGAGAAGACGCCGACGGCAAGCCCAGACGCCAACCCGCTGGTCATGACGGAGAGAATAAGCATCAGATTCACAAAGCACCCCGTCACCAATGACATGCCAAGCGGCGCTGTGGCAAATTGAAATACGACGAGCAAGGCGATGAAAATTGCCGTGCGTGTTATCCATAGAACAGTTTTTCTTGTATCCATAAATTGCCCCCTCTTTTTAAGTTCTGGAGTAAGTATAGCACGGATTGAGAGGATTGTCAAATTTTTAACGATATTTTATTTCATATTCCTCTATTGACATTTCACGCATTTTTTCACATAATGAAAGTGATAATTTGTGAACCGAGGTGTAATCCTATGAAAAAGATAATCGCTTGCGCACTTGCGCTGATTCTTGCTTTCACTATGCCGATTTCAACATCTGCCGCGACCGATGGGCAAAGGCTTTTCAGTTATGCCGCAGAGGATATTGCCGAGATTGTTGCCACCAGCGATTATGGCGGCACCATGACGAACACGCTTACGGCTGAAAAAGACCCGATTAAAATAGGTAAAATCATCAGAAAGCTGAATGCTTTTACTTATTCGCACATGGTTACCCCCAGCGCTGTATCAGACGGCTACATATCGCTCAAGATTATAATGGATAGCGGCGAAATTGACGTGATTAATATTGACACGGACGGCGCGTATCCCCCGAATTCCAGGCGTGAAAGCAAGTATATTTCCGTTGCGCCTTATTATTTCGGCTGGGGATGGTTTGAAAGCAATAATTCGCCGTTTTTCTCGGAGTATGCTGATAAATACATGTGGGCCAGGCATCATATAGACTGGGTATATCAAAGAGATATTATGGACGGCATCTCTGAGACTCTTTTCGCGCCCGGCGAACCCATGGACAGAGCCTCTGCCGCCGCCGCGGTATACAGGCTGGATAAATGGGCGTATATGGCTAACGAGAATAATCCCCCCGTGCTGCCCGGCGAAGCCGCTTTTGAGGATATGCCGTCTGACCCCGATACCGCCGAAGCGATAATCTGGGCGGCGGCAAACGGGATAATCAAGGGTGTGGGAAATAATTTGTTCAACCCCTCCGGTGCGATAACCCGCGAGGAATTTGCCACGATGCTGTACCGCTATACCGTGCTGTATCGGGCATATTATACGAGCGGGGAATATCAGTATGATTTGGATGCGATTTATCGCTTCAGCGACGCCGGCAGCGTAAGCCCATACGCCTTTGAAGCGGTGCAGTGGGCGACCGGCAGATGGGTTATTCAGGGCGCGGGCGAGCGTATCAATCCGCAGGGGCTTGTGACGCGCGCAGAGGCGGCGGCCATGCTTCAGCGCTCACCCTGGTAGAGATTCAAGTGTAGTCAAAACGGCTGATAGCTTTATGCTGTCAGCCGTTTGTTCTTCTATTCGCTTTTCACCGCCTGTATGACCTTCCCTGCCCACAGGCGCTTTTTGTAATAGATGAAGCTTGCGAGTGAGGTTATCGCCCAGCCGATTGGAATCGACCACGCGAGGGCTTCGGGCCCCATGCCGGCGAAGTAGACGAGCATATAAGCGGCGGCGGTTCTGATACTGAGGCTCGCAACGGGAAAAACCATCGCGATTACCGCGTCGCCGACGCCGCGGAAAAAGCCGTTGAAGGCAAACAGGAACGCGAAGACGAAATAGAACATCATGATGATGTTGAGATAATTGTTGCCCACCTCGAGAATCGCGGCGTTATTGACGTCGCCGGAGTTGACGAACATCGAGATAAGCCACGGGCCGAGAAGCATCACGACGCCGGAAATCAGAACCGCGAGGGCCAGCATCATAAGCAAAGATGAGCGCAGCCCGCGCTTGGCGCGCTCTTCCTTGCCAGCGCCCATGTTCTGTGCGGCGAATGTGGAGAGTGCCATGCTGATATTGCTGACGGGCATCGTGGCAATTTGGTCAATCTTTGAGGCCGCGGTTATACCCGCCATTGCCGCCGGACCGAAGGAATTGATAAGGCGCGTAATTGTGAGGCTTGCGAGGCTGACAAGCGAGAGCTGAATCGCCGCAGGTGTGCCGTATTTCAGCACAGCGAGAAAAAGAGAGCGGTCAAAAACAAGTTTCTTTATGCGCAGAAGCGGAACTTTTTTATGCGTGTAGAGATAGCAGAGCATCGCCGAGATGAGCTGAGCCGTCACTGTGGCTATAGCCACGCCGAAAACATCCCAGTGGAAGCCTACTACGAAGAGTAAGTCAAGCCCGGTGTTGAGGACGGTGCAGCAAATCAAGATGACGAGCGGGCTTCGCGAATCGCCGAGCGCGCGGAGATATGCGGTGTACATGTTATAGAAAATCGGGAACACCATGCCGAGCATGAGAACCCGCATATAGAGCGTGGCGTCCTCCATGATGGCGGCGTCGGCGTTCAGCAGCTGCAGAAGCGCGGGCGAAAGGGCTACGCCCAGCACCGCGAGCGCCACCGAAAGCACGCCGAGGAAAACTATGCTTGTTGAAACGGTGCGCTCAAGTTTATCGTATTGCTTGGCGCCGTAGAACTGCGAGATGAGCACAGACGCGCCCGTCGTGAGCCCGATGAGTATCGCAGTGAGAAACTGCAGGATATTCATAGAGACGCCGACAGCCGCAAGCGCGTTTCCGCCGACATACTGCCCTACGATAATCGCGTCCACCATGCTGTAAAGCTGCTGAAAGAGATTGCCGATGAGCATAGGCAGAGAAAAGAGCATTATTTGCTTTGTTATATTGCCCGAGGTAAAATCTCTCATCGCGGCTCCTTTACTTTTTGCTGCTTCGATACCCCATTATGAGTATCCAGACATATGCGCAGGTTTTGGGAATCATCAGCATGCCAAGCATCGGTATCGCATCGGCAAAAAGTACGACGGGAATATAGAAAAGGAAGCTCAGGGTTATCGCCAGCCACATAAAGCGGAAATCTTTATCATTACGACGTGCCTCGCGGAAGTAGAGGAGGATAATCAGTACGCCCAGAAGCACAAATGGGATATTGCGGAAAATTCCCCAGTTCAGCGGAGAGTCAATGTCAAACCAGCGGTTTTGCGGAAACAGGCAAAGTCCGATTCTTGCCAAAGCAAGAACGTACATTGCGCAGGTTTGAGCTTTGTCCCGCTTATTATACCGTTGCTGCCAGACGTGGTAGAGCAGCACGTAGAAAACTGTCATCGTAATTGAGGTGACAAGCTTGCCGAAACCGAGCGCGGCGGCCTGCTCCGGCAAATCGGTTCTGCCCTGTGTGACGAGATACCACATGCGCGGCACAAGGTGAAAGGCGTCGCCGCAGCCGAGAATAATCGCCATGATTCCGAAAAGCCTGTACTGCATTCTGCCATTAGCCGCGCGCAGAATCAGAATTCCAAGAAGCACCGCCCCAATGAGGTACGGTATTTCAAAGATTGGCTCCATTATTGCCTGCATGAGATACCTCCTATTTCAGATAACTTGCTTTTTTGTGTTTTTTATATACCACCACGCCGATGTAAACCAAGATGAAAAATGCAATGATGGCGACGAGCAGAACAGCTTCACCCGGGCCGCCCATTTTGACCTCCGCCCAGAGCTCGTCAAGCAGCATATTCGTCTCGTCCGGCAGATTGACAAAGACCTCTGTTTTCGCAAGCGTCGCGGCATCGGGGTAATACATCGGGTTATTCACCACTTCCTCAGAAAGGTAATCCTTTGCCGCAGAAATGGGCGTGGCATAGCCGACGTAATCCATGTTCGCGCCGGAGATTTCGGGGTCACAGAGGAAGTTGATATACTCCTCCGCCTCAGCCTTTTTATCCGAGGTGGCGGGAATGCATATGGCGTCAATAAAGTAATTCGTCCCCTCTTCGGGGAAAGCGAAGCCGATGTTCTCGCTCTCCTCCACCAACACAGCGGCATCGCCGGAATAATACGGCGCAATCCATGCCTCGCCGCCCGCCATTTTGTCAAAGATTTGGTCCATTACATACGCCTGCACAAACGGCTTTTGCTCCTTGAGTAGATTTGCGGCGGCACGGAGCTCGTCCGCGCTTGCGGTGTTGAGCGAATATCCGAGCATGATTTCGGCAATGCCGAATGCGTCCCGCGGGTTATCGAACATGAGGATTTTGCCCTCATACTCGGGATTCCACAGGCTCTGCCAGCTGGTTACCTCGTCGATATAATCCGTATTGTAGAAAACTCCGACAAGCCCCCATGTGTATGGGACAGAGTATTCGTTTTTCGAATCATAATCGGGGTTTCTGAATTCTTCATCAATATACTGAAAATTGGGGATATTCGAGAAATCCAGCTTTGCGAGCATGTTCTCGGCAATGAGCTTCGACACCATGTAATCCGACGGAATGATGATGTCATAGTCTCCCCCGCCGCTTGCGAGCTTTGAATAGAGAGATTCATTGCTCTCGTAGGTGGTGTAATTCACGTCTATGCCGGTTCTGCGCGTGAATTCACTGTTGACGTCCATTGAATCGTCAGTGCCGTTGGCGATGTATTCGCCCCAGTTATACACGTTTATCGTCACGTTGCGCTTGGGCGCGGCCTCTTCCTCGGATGCCGCCGCACCGGCAGGCAGCGCGAGTGAAACCAGCGTGAAAGCGGCAAGCAGCAGAGCCTTAATTTTTCTCATATCTCCGCCTCCGCTTTCTTTTTATCCTTGTTCTGCCGCACATTTGTGATAACAAGCAGAACCAGCACGACGACGAAAAGCAGCGTTGAAAGCGCGTTTATCTCCGGACTGATGCGTTTTCTCGTCATTGAATAAATGTAAATTGGCAGGGTTTGCGTTGTGCCGCTTGTGAAATAGCTTATGACGAAATCGTCGATTGAAAGCGTGAAAGACATAATTGCGCCGGTGATGATGCCGGAGGTAATCTGAGGGATAACAACCTTAAAGAACGCCTGAGCGGGCGGGCAGCCGAGATCCTGTGCCGCCTCGAAGAGATTTGAATCCATCTGGCGGAGCTTCGGCAGCACGGAGAGAATCACATACGGCAGGCAGAACGTGACATGTGCCATAATCAGCGACCACATGCCGAGGCTCGCGCCGCCGAAAAGGTTGACTACGAAAACAAACAGAAGCATCATGGAGACGCCCGTCACGATTTCAGGGTTTATCATCGGGAAGTTCGTCACGTTCATCATAAAACGCTTGCCGAGCTTGCCCATCGAGTTGATTCCGATAGCCGCTACAGTGCCGAGAATCGTGGAGAAAACAGCGGTGGCGACGGCGATAATCAGCGTGTTGCGCAGGGCCTCCATAATAAGCCTGTCTTCAAAGAGCATTGAGTACCATTTCGTCGTGAAGCCGCCCCAGATTGTGCGCGCGCCGGAGACGGTGTCATTAAAGGAGAAGATTACCAAAACGAAAATCGGGGCATAGAGAAACAGGAAAACGAGCGCCAGATACAGCTTTGAGCCGACTTTACTCTTCTTCATAGTATGATGCCCCCTTCCTGCTCTCCGTCATCAAACTGATTCATTATTCCCATGCATATGAGAATGATTACCATGAGCACAAGCGAAATTGCCGAGCCGAGATTCGGGTTATACGCGCTGCCCAGAAACTGCATGTCGATTAAATCGCCTATGAGGAGGTTTCCCCCGCCGCCCAACATTTTAGATATGATGAATGTGCTGACAGCCGGAACGAAAACCATTGTCACGCCGGAAATTATGCCGGGCATGCTCATCGGGATAATCACGCGCGTGAAGGTTTTGTGTGAGTTTGCTCCGAGGTCCTGCGCGGCCTCGATGACGCTTGTGTCCATCTTTGCAAGCACGTTATAGAGCGGGAGAATCATATACGGCACGTAGTTGTACACCATGCCCAGAATTACAGCGCCGGGCGTGTTTATCATCTCTATGCGCGGCAGACCGATTGAAGCCAGCGCGTTGTTTATGAGGCCGTTGTTCTCCAGAATAGTCATCCATGAATACGTGCGCAGAAGGAAATTCATCCACATGGGCAGCATTATGAGCATAATCATAACGTTCTGCGTTTTCGCCTTCATTTTTGAAATGATATACGCGAGCGGGTAGCCTATTATAAGCGAGATTATCGTCGCAGCTGCACCCATCCAGATTGAGCGAATAAACACGTTTGAGTATTGCCCCACATGGAGAATATTTTCAACCGTGAACTCGCCGCTCTTGTTCGTGAACGCAAAATAGGCGACAAGCAGCACCGGCACAAGGATGAAAATGACCATCCACACGGTGTACGGCGCCGAGAGAATTTTTGATTTATTCTTCAATTTCGGCCTCCTTGCTCTCAGCGGCTTCCTCCTCGAGAATCATATCCTCTTCCATCTCGTCGCTGAAGGTGCTGTAATCGCCGAATGAGCCGGAGTATTCCGACTTTTTCATGACGTGTATGTCGTCCGGTGTGAGCGAAAGGCCGATTTTCGCGCCGACCTCCTGGAAATCGGTGGATTGAATCATCCATTTGAAGCCCGCCACGTCGACGATGATTTCATAATGCACGCCCTTGAACGTGATATTCGTCACCTCGCCGTTTATCTGCGAGTTTTCGGCGCTTATAACATCTATGTCCTCCGGGCGGATTACGACGTCAACCGGCTGGTTGCGCCCAAAGCCCTTATCGAGGCAATCAAACGTATGCCCCGCGAAGCGCACTTTGAAGTCTTCCAGCATAACGCCGTCGAGAATGTTGGATTCACCGATGAAATCGGCGACGAAGGCGTTCTGCGGCTCGTTGTAAATATCCGTGGGCGTGCCGATTTGCTGAATCTCGCCCTTGTCCATAACGACGACGGTGTCTGACATTGAGAGTGCCTCTTCCTGGTCATGAGTGACAAAGATGAACGTGATGCCGGTTTGCTGCTGAATTTTTTTTAGCTCAACCTGCATATCCTTGCGCAGCTTCAAATCCAGCGCGCCGAGAGGCTCATCCAGCAGAAGAACCTTAGGCTCGTTCGCCAACGCGCGGGCAATTGCCACACGCTGCTGCTGCCCGCCCGAAAGCTGTGACACAGAGCGGTGGGCATAGCCGGTGAGGTTAACAAGCTCGAGCATGCTTGTGACCATTTCCTTGACCTCGCGCTCCTTCTTTCCCTTAATCCTCATGCCGAACGCCACGTTATTGAAGACGTTCAGGTGCGGGAAGAGCGCATATTTCTGGAAAATGGTGTTCAGCTCCCGCTTATGCGGCGGGATGTCGGTGATTTTTGCTTCGCTAAAAAAGACATCTCCCGTTTCAGGTGCGACGAAGCCGCCGATTGTGCGTAAAACCGTAGTTTTACCGCAACCGGACGGACCTAGCAAGGTGACGAACTCTCCATCTTTTATTTGAAGATTGAAGTTCTTGAGCACCTGCTCTCCGTCGTATGAAACAGTGATGTCTTTAAGCGAAATGACAGTTTTAGACATAATAATGCATCCCCTTTGCGGTGGCTTCCGTAGAAGCCAAAGTTAGCTGCGTATTTCTATGTTATTCGCAAATAACCCGGCATTGTTTTTGATTTTCGCCCTCCGCAAAGGATTTTTTACGGTTTTGCGCTATATGAGCCGCGCCCGCTGCGATAATCGCAATGCCGCTTTTATGTAGCCGTATCCGGCCTTTTTTAGATGCAAACGCAATGCAATTAATATACGAAAAAAAAGCGGGTTTGTCAATAAGGCAATTATACAGAAAAACAGCCCATACATAAATGTGGGACGCCTATAAAACGCCCCTAATTGTCCATTGTCTATTTATCAATTGCTCTTATTCGCGGGCGGGCATGAGTAAAACACCCGTCGCTCATTTCATTCGTCTTTACGAAAGAGGGTAAAGGGATTGTGCCCTTAACTGTCCATTATCAATTGTCCATTGTCAATTGCCCTTATGCCCTGCTCGGATTTTATCTATCACGGCTTTGCGCGAAAGCGCGGGCAGGTGCATTCTTCGCTTTTCACCTGCTAGTGCGTCGAGATAGTGCGCGTCAGAGCTTCTGATGATGAGTTTTTCGGCGATTTCGGGGTTTCGCTTGATAATCGCTTCGTAATCGCAGTTATATGTGAGCTCTGCGGCCGTGAAGCCCGCCTCGGGCGGGATTGCGCCCAGGCTGGCAATGATGCTGTATGAAGCTCTGTCCACATGGGCGGGATATGCCACGCCGCCGTAGCTTTCGACAAGCTCATGCACATCATTTATGCCTATAGAGGTTGAGCCGAGCAAAAAACCCTCGTCCGTGCCGATGATTTCATCCTTCTCATTCATGATGATTTGCTCGCCGAAGATTTCGGGCTTATTCGCGATTTTCGGCATTCTTGCGCGGACATATTCGTCAAAAGCCAACGCGGATTTCAACTCTTCAAACAGGCAGGCGACATGCGCCTCTTCGGCCACATTCAGCTCCATGCCGGGAATAACGAGCAGACCTATCTCCTCCCCCGCCTTCATAAGTGCCGGGGCATTTTTGCAGGTGTTGTGGTCTGTTATGGCAAGTACATCACAGCCCGCAAGCTTCGCGAGATTCACCATATTATTAGGGGTCATTTCGGCATCTCCGCACGGCGAAAGGCATGAATGCGTGTGGAGGTCGTAGGCGTAGCTCTGCATTAAATCACGCTTTCATCTGATTATATACTTTCATCGCCGCTTCAAAGATATTCTCCTCACAGGAGTAAACCGCGATGCCCTGCTGCTCAGCTTTCAACCTCGCGTCTTCGTCTAAGGGTGCATTATCCGCCAGGACTATCGCCGCCACATCGGTAAGCGAAGCGACTGCCACCGCGTTGACGTTGCCCATCACGGTTATCCAGAGGTCATCCTCCTGCGCGCGGCTCATTGCCCAACTCAAAAGGTCGCAGATATAGCAGTTTTTGACGTCACGGTCCGTGCCGGAACTTCCGGCGAGGAGCTTCCAGTTATTTATTTCAGCTATTTCTTTTACAAGCATAAATATTTTCCTTTTGTTATTTGTTGTTGATTGTCAATTACACTTACAAGGCGGGCATGGAAACCCGACCCTACTGTCAATTATACATTACCCTTATCGGAGTGCCTAGGTCGTCACTCCCTACAACAGCATCTACGCAAAACACCCGTCATTCGTTTCACTCATGCCACCCCGCTGGGCGACGCCTCTTTATAAAATAGGGTTAAAATGTTTTTGCCCTTAATTATCAATTATGCGCTGCGCGCGTCGCTACGCTTATTGTCAATTGCCCTCTAAGGGCAGGCGCACACCGCCGAGGGAGGAAATTGTATCTGCCACCTGCTTCATCTTTTCGCGGTAGACGAAGACGCAGTCCGCCTCTGTGCAGACACCCTTGACGACGTCTTCGGCGAACGCCCGGCACGACGGCGCACCGCACGCACCGCAATCGAGAGCGGGCAGGCGCTCTTCAAGCTCATCGATTTTATTCATGATGTCCATCGCCTCTGAGAGGTCGTCAGACAGCGTGAGGACATTCGAGAAGCGCAGCTTCTCCTTCCACTCCATGGCATCGGGAACCTCGGCTGACTTGAGGTGATTCTGCGAAACGGGCAGATACCTCCGCAGTAGCTGAATGCGTGCCTTCGAGACATACGGGTTCTCAACACAGAGCGCACCGCCGACACAGCCCGCTGAGCACGCGTTGAGCTCGATGAAATCAAGGTCGCCGATTCGCTCATCTTCGATTTCTCCGAGGACGCGAATCACATTTTCTATGCCGTCCGCGGCGAGGTACTTATCACTTAGCAGCGCCGCCGATTCTCCTCCGCTCGTAGACCAGCTCACGCCGATTATCCCCGACTGCGCGAGCGGCTCAAGCTCTGTGAGCTTATCCATTTTCTGCGAGAGCAGCGGAAAAATATCGCTGATTGAGATTGCGCCGTCAACGCTGGATTCATCAAGCGTTATCGGCATTTTTATGCTCGTCACCTTCGCCGGACAGGGCGTGATGAAGAAGCAGCCGATGTCGCTTTCCGGCAGCCCGGTTCTCTCGGCAGCCTCTTTTTTTGCAATCATTGCCGCGATTTCCATCGGGGCCTCAAGCGGCAGGACATGCTCGCATAAATCAGGGAAGCGCACACGAATAAGGCGCACAACAGCCGGACACGCCGAGCTTATCACGGGCTTCTTCAGCTTCCCGCTGTTCACAAGCCTTCTTGTTGCCTCGCTGACGAGTTCAGCCGCACGGCTGACCTCAAAGACGGCATCGAAGCCGACCTTCTTAAGCCCCGTCAACACATAGTCAATATCGTCGAGGTTCTTGAACTGGCCATAGAGCGCGGGCGCGGGCAAGGCGATTTTATATTTGAAATCATTGATGTCCTCAAACGGAGTTGAAGTGGCTTTTTTGGCGTGATGCGGGCAAACACGGATACATTCGCCGCAGTCAATGCATCTCTCCGAGGCGATTACGGCCTTGCCGTTTCTGACGCGAATAGCTTCCGTCGGGCAGCGCTTGATGCAATTTGTGCATCCGACACATTTATCTTTATCCAGCTTCACTGAATGGAAAAACTCTGACAAGACATTACCTCCAGTTTATATTTTTTATGTTAACAAGAAAGTGTTATTCTTTCAATTTTATCGATTATCTCTTCCATACTTGATTCTACTTGCAGGTTGGCTCTAATTCTTTCGCACTGTTCACTTATGCTTTTGTCATACAGCACCGCGCACACGCTCTTGTATATCCGCTTGCCACTGCTTAAAAAAGCGCGGATTCTCTTCCCGATATTAAGCTCGACTATCCGCTTCGCGTTGGCAAGCTGGTCATTGATAAACGGCATGGCAACCATCGGCACACCGAGGCTCATGGCCTCATTGACGCTGTTCATTCCGCAGTGGGTGAGAAAAACATCGGCATGCCGTAGCACTTCAAGCTGCGGCACATATGAATATGCGTAGATATTATCCGGCATCTTCCTGAGGGTTTCAGGCGGCACTTTGCCCGTGTTGAGAATAACGGATACCTCTTTTCCGCCGAAAGCACGTATGCACTTTTTATAAAAGCCCTTGCTGCTGATTATAGTGCCAAGCGAAATGTAAAGTACCGGCTTCTTCATCTTATCATAAGGAATTTTGCGAGCTATGGGAGAATTCAGGCTTTTCGGGACGGTGAACAGATAATCTTCTCCGAATGAAGCGCTGTCCTGCTGAAACAGGCGCGGCACATATACGATGTTGAGCACCGGCTTGTCGTTCAGCACTGCACTGATGAGGGTTTTATGCTCAAGCTCCATGTACTTCGCATTCTTCTTCCCCATCACCTGAACGTCAATCAATTTGCTTGAAAGCCGGAAGAGCCTCGTGGCATCTGCTATGCCGGTTTTGCTCCACGCAGGCTGAGAAAACTGCCTGACACAGGGGATGTTCAGCTTCTCGGCGATTTTAATTCCCGGGTAAAAGAACATTTCATAAATCAATAAATCAAACTTATGCTCAAGGCTTAGCGCTGTATCATACGCGGCGCGAAAGCACTTTGTTTTCTTCTGCTGCTCCGTCGGCGAGGAGGGATAATTAATGAACGGCACGAATCTTGCCCCGGTGGCCTCGATTCTATCACGGAATTCCTCTGCGTTGACATACCACACGTCGTGGCCGCGCCTCACAAGCTCCTGCGCAAGAGGCAGAGTGGGGTTCGTGTGCCCTGAATACGGCACGTTGACCATCAGTATAGCCGCCATAGCTCTATCCCTTTTGCGGAAAAACCGTCAGTGTGACGACGGTGCCTTCGCCGACGACGGACTCCACCGCCATTTCATCGCTGTATTTTTTCATATTCGGCAAGCCCATGCCCGCGCCGAAGCCCAGCGAG
>QMCD01000693.1_pt1 | contig 31907 bp, 13 predicted proteins | sample 1821841 | NCBI WGS metagenome assembly QMCD01 (sample SAMN01991225, study PRJNA193472) | Termite gut metagenome, whole genome shotgun sequencing project. | isolation source: worker | host: Macrotermes natalensis | reverse complement strand
GCGTCTGGTTGAACAGCGTGCCGGTAATGGACTTCGTCCACGAGCGCACGTTGTACCCGTACGTTGTATTCAGGTTGGCATTGTTATTCTTCCGGTTGCTCTTTAGCCTTCCCAGTTCATCGTAGGTGTTTGCGGAAAGGGCCATTTCCGACGCTGTATTCAGTTTATATTTAGTTGTCAGCAACCGCCCGGCATGGTCGTAAGTATAGGTGTAGATTTCCGTCTGCGTAGTCTTGTTGGTAGCCGCATGTACATGTTTCCGTTTGGTAGCCTGTCCGGTGAAGTTGTATGCGAAATATTCCTTTTCGGTGCCGCCGGCAAGGTGGTTGTTGGACTTGGTTTGAACCACCCTTCCGTGATAGTCATAATACATTACCGAGTATAGGTAGGTTGACGACAGCGTTCCGTCCGAATTTATTTGGGCGGTAAGCGTGCCTGTGAGCAGGCCTTTGTTCCTAATCTTGTTGCTGGTGGTGTAATCCGCTCCGTACCAAATACCATAACCAGCTTCGGGCGTGTATTTCACATTTTCATTCGTATTAACGGGTATGTTGTTTTTCCCCAGGAAGTCATAATCATCATAGTAGTTTACAGTGAGCACGGTAGGGGTTGTAAGCGTAACGCCCGAGATCGTGTATCCTTTGTATGTTCCCGTTGTATTGTTTCGAGTGGCTTTTGCTACGATACTGCTTAACGGAGGTGTGGTCGCCAACGCATTGTAGCTGTTGGTGCAGATTCCGGTTACGCAGACACGACCAAACATGTCAGGTATGGCGAATGTCCATTCTTTCGGGGATTTTTTCCGTTGCTCACCGTCTTGAGAGAAAATAACCCGGTCAGCTTTGTCATATATGTAATATGTCCAGTCGCCACCCGGAAGGCGTTTGGCTCTACAGCGGTTGTATTTGTCGTACATATACAAATAAGCGTAGTTTCTCAGAATAGCGGAACTGACGTTCGACCACGATGAAGTGGCGCTACTTCCTTTTAATGCGTCTGAGGCGAGAGGGGGAAGGACGGCTACTTTGTTTCCATTTGCATCGTACACATAATAGGTATCATGGAGAATTTTTGTATTGCCATTACGTAGAACCTGACGAGTGAGCATCACCCGCCCAAGGTTGTCGCTGAATTCAAAGATGGTGTTACCGTCCTCATCTGCAGTACGGATAACATGGAGTGACCCCGTAAGGCAATTACCACTGTTTGCTATTGATACTAATGTATCAGTGTTAGAGTCAGTATAACCTCCACTGTAGTTTATACAGTTCAAGGTGTCGTTGCCCGAAACGTTGGTGAAGTAATCGGTCTTTACCCCGCGTGAGTTATTTTGCCAAGCAGTGCCAGGGCCATATTGTCCCAGTGCGCGGTTCAGAGGGGAAGATTCGTATACGGGGCGAGAATAAGGGTTCTGGTCTGCGTTCAGTGTTTTTGCCGCCGCCTTTACCGTTGCTGGATTGACGTAAGCTCCGTCGGTAGCAGACGTGCCGGGAAGCCATGAGTTTGCACTCCGTCCGAATTCATCGTATTCCTGTAGCGTCACAAGGTCTTTGCTTGTAGGAGTAATCTTCCGCTGCACGGTCTGCGCCGGGCGACCAAGTCCATCGAAGTATTGAATGTTATCCAAGTATTTAGTTCCGTCCTCGCTTGTATAAGTACGGGTCAGTATATAATTCTGATTGGCGGATTGGGCATGCACCTGATGAAATGTGCCGACAGGGAATAAGCACGATACCGACAACAGGATAGTAAGTATATTCGTTCTCATGGCTTATTGATTTTGATAATTATAATTAAATGTCTGGATATTTTTTTCGGTTGTACCTTCCTTTACATAGATACGCTTCAGCCTGTCGAATGAATCATATTCATAATAGGTGGTAATGCCTGACGGATCGGTTGCGGTAAGTATGCCTACTAAAGGTTTATAAGTATAAACTGTGACAAAAGCGTTTGATAATTTTGTTCCTAATGACTTGATAGTATTGATTGTAGCCTGATCCGGATTTTTATTACTTGCCAGTGTGGTCATATTCATGTTTAAAGCTGTGCTTACCTGACTGTACGTAGCGCCTATGATTTCAGCTATAGGATAGTGATAGTTATAACTCCATATACAAGACACAGGGGTTCCGTCCAGGCGAGTGTATTGCAATAAGTTACCTTTTTCGTCATACTTATCATAAGTGAGTTCAATACGTGGGGTACGGCCAAACGTAACATAATCAGGAAGAATAGCATTGCTGGGATAATTGTAATATTCATTATAAATAGTACTTCCATTGTATGTCTCTATCTTTTTTTCTCCTATAATAGTGGATAGCATATTGCGTCGAGCCAATTCCGTATCAGATGACGGATAAGTATATTCCTCAAATAAATCATCTTCTCCCCCAATACTCTTTTCCATTATTTTTAATGTTAGCTGGTTACGGGTGTTGTATTGATATTGTTCTGCAGCCGTAGTTGGATGTGTACCTGCAGGAGAATAATTTGTAGTTGTTTTTCTGGAAAGAAGACGCCCGCTGTCTCTTAATATGGCGTACTCCATGAGGTCATAGGCCGACGTTATGTAATCGTATGGAGAGTTTCCTACATTATGATATGTTTCAAAATATACTTTACGAATTAATCTTATTCCATAGAAAGCCTCCGGATCGTTACTTTTATATGCGGGAATATATTCGTATTGCTCTTCCCGGATTTTTATATCATCATTATTATAGAAGCTGCGGTTTGCCAGCAGAGGCTTATATCCCGAATGATATGTTTTGATTCCCTTAGAGTATCCGTTGTTTATGATAGTATACGTACCTGAAGGGAGTGATATTCCGTCCATATAATCAATCGTGTATTGCCGGTATATATTATATCGGGATACTGTTTTCCCATTTGTTATGCCATCAGCTTCTCTTACCTGATAGGTTGTAACCTGGGGATAATTAACTTGAAACATCGAATTATCTATTTCGCCAAGAGGTTTATTGGAATAATTCCTTGCTATCTTTTGCAAATAGTAAGGGCTGGAATACTGAATATAATATGTTTCATTGGCAAACAGGTCTTTAGAGAAATGAATATTGGCAATTCCTGTCCCGTTTTCATTTTCTCCATATTTGAAGATGGTGGTAACCGCTTCGCTGTCGGCCCCTACAGACTTTATCTTTTTTATCCGTTGTCCGCCCCCGCTTACAATAACGGAAGGGTTAGGAAATTTATGAGGTTCGTATTCATACTCGGAATACCCCCCGGTAGGATATGTGAGCTTTTTTAGAGAGAAGTAATGAATTACACTTTGATCATTGGCTGAGCGATCCAGCAGACGTGAATAAAATAACTGTCCAACTGAAAGTACAGGCGGCTTACTACCTCCAGTATATACATATTTGTCATTTTCAAATTCTTTATGCAAAAATGGTTCATAAGCTTCACTGCCTTTATCTTTATAAAATCCCCATTGGTCGGCGTATAAGCGATTAGATTGAATACTTGTCATTGAATCCGGGCCATAGTATTCAAGATTGTATTTTTGTTCGGATTGACTTCTCGAATGGATTGTAACCGATTCCAGTAAATGATGAGCATATCCTCCTAAACTCCCATCGCTGAGTGTTATAGGTACATTTTTGTAATTTAGAACGAACCTCCTTAATATTTCATTATTTTGTCTATTTGTTACAACTATTTCTTTGATAAGTTGGTATGGAGGAAGTATTTCGATACTGGGATTCCTTCCATTTCTTTTAAACTCAACAATTATATCATCCGTTTCTATTTTCTGAATATAAAACATATCTTCGTATCTGAAAGCGGACTCGGACGGAGCCACTCTGGATGTTGAAAATTCCGAATTTTCTGCTCTAGTGGCAGGAGTAGTTACCATCCATGGCTCAACTATCGAAGACGTTCTACCGCGATGTGACTGTCCCTGAGAGAATTTTTCATATCTGAAGTTTATTATATCGTTAAACGGAGAAACAATCTGACGCAGTGGCCAGCTTGTCGGGGATCCTACACCCTCCCCGCTTATTAGTTCGTGCAAATCAGTGTTGTCCTGTTTACCGCCAAAATAATAATTGAATCCGTTGCCGTCTATAATATGCGTCTCGTTCCGTGCTACTTTATTGAGTTTGTCAAGATTATCCTCTATCTTTACCGTCTGAATGGCACTTCCCGAATTATTCCCTTGTGAAATCAGAAATTGCCCGTTGGAAGAAGGCAATATATAAGAAAACCGGTCATATTCACCATCTATATTGAGTTTCCACGGATTGATCCATTCAGATCGATCATATTCTTCTCTCCAAACAACCATACTGGACAGGTAAGCATCCAATTCGTAACCTGAGCCAATATTTGTGAAATAATAATCAAATTCGTCTCTGTCATATTTTTCATAGTAAAAATCATCTCTTCCGTTGATACTTCGGCTTACTCTATATCCTCCGGCATTGATACTCCATCCTGCCCCGACTTCTCCATCATATTGTTTATAACGGATTCCTCCGGCATGATATGACAAAGTAATGGGGATTGTTAATCCTTTGACCTTTACTTCATAAAGGGGAATATTAATCTCCGGTAACCCATTATATTCTGTTATCTGATGATTCAGATATTTTTGAAACAACTGGGCTTGGGGCGATGGAGGAATGATTTGAGGCTGTTGAACGGAGGATTGCCCCCATAAAATTGCCGTGCACAAAAAAAATAGAACTGTTGCTGTCGTTTTTTTCATAGGATTATACATTTAATTTTTAAATAATAATTCTGTTTGTAAATACTTCGTTTGCAGTTGTCCTTAGCGCATAGTTCTAGCAGATCAGGCTTGAATAATTTAAGGTTTATAATAGAAAACTCTTTCTGTTAATTCAGTACCAAACCGCAACATCACAAATATAGAAATAAATTCTGAATAATTGCAATAGTTGGTCGTGTTTTTTTGAAAAAAGATAGAACTTTTCATACTAATGATTGTATCTCAATCACTTACGCGCATTGTCTTCGCCGTACCAAAACCGGATCAAAGCCGTGTCAAAGCCGTGTCTGTTCCCTACCTGCTCCGTATAAAGGTACCCTTATACGGAGCAGCTAAGGCTTTGATACGGACAAGATACGGAGCGGATCTCCCCGTGAATCATCTGTTTGCTACCACTTGGTGAGTGTAAATCCGTCCCGTGAGACAAATTTTACCGTCCCATGAGACGAATTTCACAGTCTCACGAGATGAATTCCGAGGCTTTAGCTTTGCAATTATGAATAATGCAGGTCAGTCATACCCCCAAATCATGTGTTTGCACCGCATATAGATGGTACTTACACCGCCTATATGCGGTTCGCGAACGGGATATAGATGGTGAAAACACGGGATATAGATGGTTCACGCACCACATATATCCCGTCCGCGAACCATCTATATCCCGTGCAGTCCAAAATCAGGAATCTGAGGGATACAAATATTGCAGTTAAGGAACACAAGTATTGCATTTACGAAACACAAGCAATACATTTATGGAACACAAGCAATACATTTGCGAACTACAAGTGTTCTGTGCGAACCACGCAAGTGTTTCTCAAAAGGCTTTATAGCAATAACGAGAATCCGTGTAGGTAAAAAAGCTGCATACACTCTAAAAAAGTTGCTGCCACCACTCTCTAACACCGATGAATAAGGCGATACAGCGTGTGAGTGTAGGTATGCAAGTAAAAATGTAAAATCATGGGATATGCGCGCACACGCGTACGCGCGCGCGAGAGAGAAGTTCAATACCTCTAAAAAGGTTCGTAACAAATACCGGAAAAGAAATCACGGTTAACCTCGACCGGGCATTGCTTTCTATGGGAACCTTGATGCCGGTATCCGGAAGCACAACCACAGCCGCACAGGATGAAGGTAAAATACATATTCGGGAATCTTCTGGTGTTTACACTATATTATTTCCTATTTTTGTAGTTGTTATACTTGCCGCATTTTATATTACCGCCTTTTTAATATGATTATGATATGGAAAACAAAGAAGAAAACAAAGAAGAAATGAAAGTAGTTTGGATACAGCCTTATCAATCTCCTTGCGGTGAATTGATTCTTGGTTCATTCGAGGGTAAACTCTGTCTGTGCGATTGGCAGAACGGAAGGCGTAGGGAATTGATTGATAAGAGAATACAGAAAAACCTCCGGGCGCAGTATGAAACGGGAATGTCTGAAACGATCCGGCAAACTATTATCCGGTTGGACGAATATTTTGCCCGTCAAAGAACAACGTTTGATATCCCGTTGCTTTTCACCGGTACGGATTTCCAAAAAACAGTGTGGCGGGAGTTGCAGAATATACCTTATGGAAAGACGATATCGTATGCCGAACTGTCCGGGCGGTTAGGTAATCCTAAAGCCGTCCGCGCCATTGCCTCCGCCAATGGTGCAAATGCTATTTCCGTACTTGTGCCTTGTCATCGGGTCATTGGGAGTAATCACAAACTGGTGGGATATGGTGGTGGACTTCCGGTGAAGAAGATGTTGTTGGAGTTGGAATCGAACGAGAAGTTGTTATTGTAAGCTGAAGTTGTTATTATAAGCAGGTGAATAGTATTGAGCCTGCGCAGAACAGTGCTGCTGACGTATAGACATAAAAAAAGGAGTACCGCTGTACTCCAACCTTTGTTAACCTTAAATCTAATACTATGAAAAACACATTGCAAAGGTACGGACTTTTGGGAGATATCCAAATAAAACAAATAAAAGAGTGTGTTTTATAACATGTTTTAATAGATAATCCCCCTTTGTTAAGGCTTGCTAAGGATTTGGAGCTTCTCCGTAGTTGTTTTCTAAAAAAGAATTATCTTTGTCTCATTAATAATGAATGCAGTTAATAGTGAACGCAGAGACACGGAGATACAGAATTCTTTAGTAAACTAATAATAAGAGTTAAAAGAGAAACTCTGTATCTCTGTATCTCCGTGTCTCTGTGTCTCTGTGTTCGATAAAGATAAACCCACATGAGCGAAGATATTGTTCTCACCCCGATGATGAAACAGTTCCTGGATTTGAAAGCCAAGCATCCGGATGCCGTTATGCTGTTTCGTTGCGGCGACTTCTATGAAACTTATTCCACCGATGCCATTATTGCGTCCGAGATTCTGGGGATAACCCTCACGAAGCGCGCCAATGGAAAAGAAAAGACCATCGAAATGGCTGGTTTCCCGCACCATGCATTGGATACATATCTGCCGAAGTTGGTTCGTGCAGGTAAGCGTGTGGCTATCTGCGACCAGCTGGAAGACCCCAAACTGACCAAGAAGTTAGTGAAACGGGGTATTACGGAACTGGTGACGCCCGGCGTTTCTATCAACGACAATATATTGAATTACCGGGAGAATAACTTCCTGGCTGCCGTACACTTCGGTAAAGGAGCATGCGGGGTAGCTTTCCTCGATATTTCTACCGGTGAATTTCTCACAGCAGAAGGTCCTTTTGACTATGTAGATAAGCTGTTGAATAACTTTGCCCCTAAAGAAGTGCTTTTTGAACGTGGTAAGCGCGGTATGTTCGAAGGGAATTTCGGAAGCAAGTTTTTCACTTTTGAACTGGACGATTGGGTATTTACAGAAACCACCGCCCGTGAGAAACTGTTGAAACACTTTGAGACAAAGAACCTGAAAGGTTTCGGTGTGGAGCACCTCAAGAATGGTATCATCGCTTCGGGAGCTATCTTGCAATACCTGATTATGACGCAGCATACGCAGATAGGACACATCACTTCACTGGCGCGAATTGAAGAAGATAAGTATGTGCGCCTGGACAAGTTTACCGTCCGTAGCCTGGAGTTGATAGACAGCATGAACGATGGCGGCAGCAGTTTGCTGAACGTGATAGACAAGACCATTAGCCCGATGGGAGCCCGTCTGCTCAAGCGTTGGCTTGTGTTCCCGTTGAAAGACGTTCAACCCATTAACGAGCGTTTGAATGTTGTAGAGTACTTCTTCCGCAAACCTGACTTCAAAGAACTGATTGAAGAACAACTGTATATGATAGGAGACTTGGAACGTATCGTTTCCAAAGTTGCCGTAGGGCGTGTTTCCCCGCGTGAAGTGGTTGCCCTGAAAGTAGCCCTGCAAGCTATCGAACCTATCAAAGAGGCCTGTATGGAAGCTGATAATGCCAGTTTGAACCGCATCGGAGAGCAGTTGAATATTTGTAAATCGATTCGTGACCGCATTGAAAGGGAGATTAGCAATGATCCCCCGTTGTTGATTAATAAAGGAGGCGTCATTAAACCGGGTGTCAACGCCGAATTGGATGAATTGCGCCGACTGGCTTATTCCGGCAAGGATTACTTGCTCCAAATACAACAGCGTGAGAGTGACTTAACAGAAATCCCCAGCCTCAAAATCGGTTATAACAACGTGTTCGGTTATTATATCGAAGTACGAAATACGCATAAGGATAAAGTTCCTGCCGAATGGATACGTAAACAGACCCTGGCGAATGCCGAACGTTACATTACGCAGGAATTAAAAGAATATGAAGAGAAAATCCTGGGGGCTGAGGATAAGATATTGATACTGGAAACGAGACTTTATACAGAGCTTGTGCAGGCTTTGAACGAATTTATACCCGCTATTCAAATCAACGCAAACCAAATTGCACGTTTGGATTGCCTGTTGTCTTTTGCCAACGTGGCGCGTGAGAATAATTACATCCGCCCCGTAATTGAAGCCAATGATGTACTGGATATCCGCCAGGGGCGTCATCCGGTTATTGAGAAGCAACTTCCCATTGGCGAGAAGTATATTGCCAACGATGTGATGCTGGACAGCGGTTCACAGCAAATCATTATCATTACCGGCCCCAATATGGCGGGTAAGTCCGCCTTGTTGAGGCAGACGGCGCTGATAACGCTTCTGGCGCAGATAGGTAGTTTTGTACCTGCCGAGTGCGCACATATCGGATTGGTGGATAAGATATTTACCCGCGTAGGCGCCAGCGATAATATTTCTGTCGGAGAGTCTACGTTTATGGTAGAGATGAATGAGGCGGCTGATATTCTGAACAATCTGTCTTCGCGCAGTCTGGTGCTTTTTGACGAGTTGGGGCGCGGTACTTCTACTTATGATGGTATTTCCATTGCCTGGGCGATTGTGGAGCATATTCATGAGCATCCCAAGGCTAAGGCGCGTACATTGTTTGCCACGCATTACCATGAATTGAACGAGATGGAGAAAAGCTTCAAACGTATTAAGAACTACAATGTTTCCGTAAAAGAGGTGGATAACAAGGTTATCTTCCTGCGTAAGCTGGAACGCGGAGGTAGCGAACACTCTTTCGGTATTCATGTAGCAAAGATGGCGGGTATGCCCAAGAGCATCGTGAAGCGCTCCAATGATATACTGAAGCAATTAGAGGCGGATAATCGCCAACAAGGTATTGCAAGCAAACCATTGGCGGAGGTGGGAGAGACGAGGGGCGGTATGCAACTCAGCTTCTTCCAGCTTGACGACCCGATACTTTGCCAGATACGCGATGAGATATTAAATCTGGATGTGAATAATCTTACTCCATTGGAGGCGCTGAATAAGTTGAATGATATTAAGAGGATTGTGAAAGGGAAGTGATTTTATCCTTCTGCTGCTCTCTGTACTGCCGCGGCGGCATACCGAAACGTGAAGTGAACAGTTTGTAGAAGGTGCCCCGGTTATTGAACCCTGTCCGGTCCATTATCTCTTCAATGGTGAAATTCTTGGTCAGCAGTAAACGTTCTGCCATGGCAAGGCGATACTCCTTGATGATGTCGGACGGTGACTTCTCGGTTATCGGTTTTAGTTTCCGATAGAATTGGCGGGTGCTATAGCCTAAATCACTGCTCAATAATTCGACGGATAAGTCAGGATTGGTAATGTTCTTTTCTATAGTTTCTATCACCTTATCCAAGAACTCTTGGTCTTCTTTGTGTACGAATTTACCGTTTTCTATCTTGAAGGAACTGAATATGGAGCTATAATACTCTTTTAAGTCCGATTTTCGCTTTATCAGCCGGTAAACCATCTTCTCCAGGTATTTCACATTGAAAGGTTTGGTAACGTAAGCTTCTGCCCCTGATTCAATGCCTTTCACCTGCTCGTCCTCATTGTGAAGGGCGGACAATAGAATCAGTGGTATGTGGCTCCACAATTTATTCTGCTTTATCTGTTGTGCGAAAGAGAGTCCGTTGATGTCGGGCATCATCACATCTGAAATGATTAAGTCCGGTTGCTTTAAGTCCAGATTGTCTAATGCCTCCCTGGCGCTGCTGAAGGATAATACATTATACTTCTCTACAAATATTTCCGAAACAAACCACAACATGGAAGGGTCATCGTCAATGACCATGATTGTTTGTTTGGAAGCGTCGAAATCCGCAACAGTCTTTTCCAGTTCTATGGGTTCTTCGCGGGTATTCAATGTAGTGTTTTCATACACTTCCTGCGGCTTTTCCTGTTCTGTGAGTGTTAATTCCGGTAAAGTCACTGTGAAGGTCGTTAACTCGTTGGGTGCACTGTCAACAGTGATTTGTCCATTCAACAGATTGGTCATACTCTTGCATATAGCAAGTCCAAGACCATTTCGTGAATTGGTTCCGTTCATCTCGAAAGAATCCAGTATCTTGTAGCGGTCGAATATTTTTGCAAGATTCTCTTTGGCTATCCCCTTACCGGAATTGGAGATACGGAGTGCGAGGCATTTATCTTCTGTTTTCAGTTCAACGGTGATAGTCCCTTTCTGCGGCGTATACTTAAAAGCGTTAGATATCAGATTGTTGGTTATCTTATTTAAACAACCGATATCCGTGTTCCATAAAACATCGGGTTGTATGTCCAGGCGATAGTCCAAATTGTGATTTTCCGCTAATTCGCCGAATGATTCTGCTATATTCCTTATCTTATCCGATACGGGTAACCGCTGGATTGAAAGAGCCTTATTGCCGGTTTCCAGTCTGCGGAATTCAAGTAATTCCAAAATCAGGCTATTCAATCTTTCTGTATTCTGCCGTATCATTTGCCCGTATTTGCGAACGTATGAGTCAGCATTCTGGTAACTCAGTATCTTCTCACACGGACCATAAATCAGCGTTAGGGGTGTGCAGAACTCATGCGTGATGTTAGTGAAGAAGCGAAGTTTCGATTCGTAGATTTCCTCTTTCTTCTCCCGGTTCATTTTCTCAATCATACGGTGTTGCTTACGGCGATAGCTTTGGATAAACAGATAAATCAGCAGGATGCAGAGAGAAGCAAACAGAATGAAATAAATGCCATAAGCCCAGTAACTCAGATACCAGGGGGGAGTGATGTAAATGAACAGGGTCTGAGGCTGACTCTCTTGTCCGTTAATATTGTTCTTGTATTTCACTAACAAGGTGTATTTCCCGGGTGAGAGGTTGGAAAACATGGCGCTGGCTGATGTTCCGCTCTCTATCCAATGTTCGCTTACTTCCTTCAGTTTATAAGAGTAGGAATAGTTATTGCCGTTGATGTAGTCGACAGCCATGAAGTTGATACAGAAGAAGTTCTGGCTATAATCCAGTTGAAGTACCGGTGTCCCATTCTTTTCTGAGAAGAAATCATGGATATTGTGGTCTTTTCCGAAGATGGTAAAGCCTTTCAGGTGTATCTGAGGCATATAATCTTCCATAATATATGCGTTGGATTTAACGGTAACAAATCCGTTTGTTCCGCCAAAAAACAATGTTCCCGTCCGTTTGTCCTGATAGAAGGCGCCGTCACTGAATTCGGTAACGGCCAATCCGTTTTCCCGGTTGTAGGTTTGCCCTGTATTGCTTTGGGGATTGAATCTTACCAGTCCTTGGTTGGTACTGATCCAAAGATTATCTTGCTGGTCTTCCAGAATACCATGTACGGTGTTGTTCAAAAACAAATCAGTCCTGTCGTGATGGTGCGAGTTATCCTGATTGAAATGAAGCAACCCCGAACCGGTTCCCAGCCAGTATCCTTTTTCATTCTTGTAAATGGCAAAAATATCATTGGCCGTCTGGCTGTTCACTACGTCATCGAAGCTATATGGGGTTAGTTTTCCGGTATTGGTATTCAGCTTGTAAGCTCCATATCCGCGGTTGCCAAACCACAGAATAGAGTCATTCTCCCGGAAAGAGGTAAAGAAATAGTTGGAAGCCATACGCCCGTCATCCAATACTATTCTGGTGGCTGATTTTAGGGTAGGAGAAGTACTGTTCCCATCCAGAATAATCTTCACAATACCTTCGCCTACAGTGGCAACCCATAGGGTAGAGTCATTCAGTTCATTAATGGAATGTACATATTTCAGCTTTTCTCCATTGGCTATCACCGGAAACTCTTTTACCTGCTTATTCTTATACGAATAGTAGTTGATTCCATTTTCCGTACCTATCCATAACTTATCCGTGGAGCCGGGAGCAAAGCAGTAAACAGAGTTGTCTGTCAGCGTGCTGTTGCTGACAGAAATGCGGTCGAAAGATTCCGGTGCACTGTTTTCCGGAGAATAATTCCGGATGCGCAGTATCCCTCCTCCTTTGGTACCTATCCACAGTGTCTGCTCCTGGTCATAGTATAGGGTGCGTACTGGATTGTTTATCTGGTATATGGGGGTATCCAGCAAGGTATTAGTGATGGAAAAAGCGTCGTTGAAATACATATATACTCCTTGTCCGTCGGTTCCTATCCAGACAATGTCCTGGAATTTGTCTTTCATCAGGCAGAAGATGCCGGAATGAATCTCAGTGGGTTGTATCCGGTATTTGATTTTTTGGTCGGACATGTATTTGAGTACAATTAAACCGCTGCTTTTGAAACCGATATAGTAATCGTTTTGCTGTTTGATAATAGAAGATACCTCACCGCGCGCCTTAATTTCCGTTTTGAGATCTGCGATGAAGTATTGTTGCTGATTGTTGAAATCATATTCATACAGTGAATAGGTTTCGTCAATGAAATACACTAAACGTTCTTCCGAGAATGCCCATAATAGCTTTTCCTGGTGCTTGAAGAGGTTGTTGGGGGTTAAGGTTACGTTGTGTGCTGTCTTGTTTATCTGATAGCTGCGAGTGTCGTTGTCGGAGGTGAAAACCCATAATATATTGTTTGCATCGACGGTGATGGACAGTACATGCCCGAATGAAATCCGGGGAACTTCCAGCTTCCGGAAAGCTTGTTTCTCCGGTTGAAAATAGTAGAGGTATCCGTCATCTTTTACGATGAACAGGTCATTGTCGTCACTTTTGGTCATATAGTTTTTGTCCTTGAACTCAGCAAAACTCCGACAGGTTTGCTGCTTGGTGTCCAATCGGTCAAGCCCATAGTTGGTTTGAATCCACAATACGTCTTTTTCGGTTTCCATGATGCTGTTGATCAGATTGCCGGACAGTAAGGTGTTAGAAGGGTTGACGGGGCTGTATACATGCAGGTTTTTGCCGTCGAAGACGTTCAAGCCATCGCACGAACCAATCCAGATGACGCCTTGGCAATCTTGATAAAGAGATAGGATAGCACTGTTGGACAGTCCGTCCTTATTGGAGAATTGTCGTAAGCTGTATGCACGAACCTGATGTGAAAAGCAACATAAGATGCAGATCAGCAATGAAATTCCGAAAAGGTAGTGTCTGTTTCTCATATTCTGTATATCGGGATAATTGGTCATTGCAAAAATAAAGAATAATGGTAGGATATTGTAGAAATACCTAGAAAATAGAGTAACACTTTTCTGACTTTTTTGTTCATTCTACCGCCATGACTGCATTGCGGGAGTGTTATGTTGTAAATGTGTATATGCTTTTAGATAAATCTTTCAGGTGGGAAGAGATGATGCAGCTGGTAAATGTTTCTGTAATTGTAGTAACGGTTAAAAACTGAAAGCATCCCCTGAAGGGATGCTTTCAGCCATCGTTAATTTATCACCAACCTTGATTCTGTGGGTAAGGTTCGCCAGTCGTCACACGGTCAATCATTTGTTGTGGAATAGGGCGTAGCCAATGCCTGTCCTCCGTAATGTTCGTATAAGCTTTACCGTCGTCATACTTACGCACGCGATCAATCAATGTTCCGGTACGAGTCAAATCTGCCCAACGGCAATGTTCTCCCAATAACTCACGGGTACGTTCTTCAAGAATAAAGTCAAGCGTAACATCGCTTGGGTCGATATCCAGTGCACCTGTTTCATCGATTTGTTTGTCGCGCGCACGCTCCCTAATTACATTTATATATTTAGCAGCGTTTACATTGTTATTCAATTTGAAAGCAGCCTCAGCAGCCAGCAAATAAGTTTCACCCAAACGATAAATAATGTAAGAGCGATCTGTGTTGTCATTAGGAATGGCTCGTGTTCTATCCAGAAACTTCATGATAGTGGGAAATATAGCACGTCCATTATAAGCGTCAGGTGTAAAGATCAGATAGTGATTACCTTCACGATTCTGAGTTTTAGCCCTGATTTCTTCTGCAGACATGTAATATCCCGGATAGTACATGGCGGTATCGCCAACAATGGTATAGTTCCAGTTGAAGGTTTCGTCCTTGCCGTCAATGACATAATTGAAAACACCGCCATTTTGTGTTTTGGTAGCATACCATACTGTTTGGAAGGTTGCTTTATAACGTGTATCTTTATCACGGTTATTGAAAGCATTATAAGTGTAACCGGTAGGATTAATCCAAGAGTAACAACGGCCGTCGTTAATATTGCGTTCACCCAAATACTGGTCATAGCCATTTACGAAGTAATGGTTCAGCGTACTTCGTCCGCCAAAAGTGTTGTCATCATCCCAATCCATACGAGCCACAAAGAGTTCCTCCTTGTTTTTGCCGGAAGGGGCGTCATTGGCCTCATCAAAAACATCTGCATAATTGTCCATCAGCTTCAGTCCCAAAGAAGGAGCATCCGAAATCAGCCCGGTTGCCATATCATAGGCTTTCTGATAATATTCTTTAGCCTTGGTTGCATTATAGTACTTAGTCTGTGTATTTCCTTTGTAAGAAGGATTGGCAGAATCTTTATCGAATACCCAGCCCAATGTCAGATAAACGCGTGACAGTAAATGGCGGGCAGCTGCAGCAGAAGCACGCCCCGACTCCAGATTATTGAGTTGCGGACTGGGTAAGCAAAACTTGATAGCATTCAACAAATCAGGTATAATGACTTCTTCATAAACACGTACCATGTCATGGCGTTCAGCCGAGATGCTTGGGGATGCATTATAGGTAGTAGTCAGTGTAACGTCACCAAACTGCTCCACCAAATGGAAGTAATTGTAAGCGCGCATAAAATAAGCTTCACCCAAGTACTGATCACGCAGTGCAGCAGTCAGCACAGTGGTTGTAACATCCACTTTAGCAGCATTTTCAATCATGTAATTCAAGGTATTGATATGGATGTAAGCATCATTCCACAACTTCCTCGGATATTCATTGTTTGCGTTATATTTCTCCAAATCATAGTTTGACAGGTCGGAGCAACGGTTACCTCCTCCTATGTTATTCTTCAATTCATCCGTTCCCGGATTCATCAGACCATGAATGCCCTCTTCCGCACTATAAGTGGAGCGAACATTAGCATAAACAGAATTCAGAGCCATGCTAAACCCTGAAGGCGTTGCCATGAAATCCTGCATTACATTCGAGTGATTTTCTTCTTCCAGAAAATCGGAACAACCGGTTGTCAACAATATAAGTGATGACAAGGCAAGTGCTGATAATATCTTTTTCATATTCATTCTACTATTATTCAGTTACTAATTTAGAAAGTCAAATTCAAGCCAAACACAAATGTGCGTGTAGGGGGAGTTTTCAAGTTGATAGTACTTGTAGTCTCCGGATCAATGCCGCCATCTTTACGGTATTCTTTGCTAAACCAAGTGTAGAGATTTGAGCCTGTGGCATATACACGGGCTGACTGTACATTTAATTTGGAAAGGAATATCTTGGGGATATTATACCCTAACGTGATGTTTCTCAGTTTCAGGTATGAGCCATCGTAACGGGCTAACAATCCTTTATTGGAAACTGTAGCGGTAGTGGGTTTCGGCCAACGGGCTGTTGTGTTATCCGGTGTCCAATAATCTATATTCAAGTTGTTGTAACCACCTTGCAAGGTATTCATCCAGCCGTTATGCATGTCGGATGTAATAGTTCCACCATAACGGAAAGTCCATAAGAATGAAAGGTCGAAGCCTTTCCATGCAAAACGGTTATTGATACCTCCTTCAAATTTGGGAGCGCGTTGTCCGATAAATACCTTATCATCTTCATTGATTATCTGTCTGGCTTTCGGAGTTACGCCATCTTCTTCGTAATCGACATGGTGGTTTTTAATTTTAACTGTACCGATCACTGAATTGGCACCGGAAGTAGCATAGCCGAACGATTCAGCCAATGCATGGTCTTCGGGGGTGTCCTGCCACAGTCCATCGTGTTCGTGAGAATAGATTACATATCTGTCTTCCCCTAAGAAGAATCCGGCATCTTTATCAAATTCTACTCCCTCACCAAGGTCCATGATTTTATTACGATTGCCGAAGATATTCAAATCGGTTGACCAAGAGAGTTTATCCTGACCGTTGCCTGCAATATTAACTGTGGTCACATTGAATTCCAAACCACGGTTCTGGGTAGCGCCACGATTGGTCAAATATGAACTGGAATAGCCTGAAGTAGAAGGCAGGTTTACACCTAACAACAAATCTGTGGTATTCTGTTGGTACCATTCGATAGTACCTGTAATGCGATTATTCAAAAAGCCGAAGTCCACGCCTACATTCCAAGTTTCGGTATTTTCCCATCCTAACGACTTATCAGGAACAGAATTCGGGCGAACTCCCATCACACCATTTGTTCCTAATAAGTATTTGCTGCCGGTATCTAACCTCGACATCGTCTGATAAGCATTGATAGCCGTACTACCCACATTACCCCAGCTGAGCCTGAGTTTCATGCCGGAAAGCACATCAGCACTGACATTCTGCATAAAATTCTCACGCATCAGGTTCCAGCCTAAAGCAACAGAGGGAAATACATGCCATTTGTTACCTTCGGCCAAACGGGATGAACCATCATATCTCACTGTTGCCGTCAGCAGATACTTTTCTTTATAGTTATAGTTCAAACGTCCCATATAGGAAAGTAAACTCCATTTTTCATAGCCACCACCACCGGTCACACTACCTTGCGCAAGTCCAGGATTATAATATTGAATATTGTCATCATAATAATCATTGCCGGACACATTGTTCTTTGTCAACTCCTTCTCTTGTGCGGAAAACAATCCGGTCACGTTGAAATTATGAATATTGTTGAAAGAGTAGTCCCAAGTCAAGATATTCTCCAATGTATAGTCTACGGTATGCTGGTATTCTCCAAAAGACCAGTCAAGAGCTCCCATGCGTTTAGTCGTATTGGTGGCTTGGAACTGACCGATTGAATAATATTTCAGATTTATACCGCCATTGAAACGATACTTGATACCGAAAGGCAATTTCACGTCAATATAACCGGTGGTGAAGGTTGACAGACTTTTACGGTCGTCTACCACACTGTTGTTTTGTGTATCCAGTAAGGGATTCCATACATTCTGGCCGCTACCGGGCAGATAAGTACGCAGCGAGCCATCTTCTTTATATGGAGTAGTGAAAGGAGAAGCACGCAAAGCCATTTCCATCGGATTAGTATCCTGTCCCTTATTGATGATGTAAGTGTTCAATGTAGAGAGACCTACTTTCAAGAAACTGGTTATTTCCGTGTCCAGAGAAAGCTTGGCTGTCATGCGTTCAAAGTTATGTGCCTCGTAGTTATTCTGTCCTTTATAATAGCTTACAGAGGCACTGTAAGTAGTGCGGTCATTACCACCGTTGATAGCCACTTGGTGATTTGTTGTCATACCGTTGCGGAATATCATATTTTGCCAATCCGTATCGGTTCCCGCCAGATAACCTTCCATCTCTTCTTGATCACGGAAGACGTCTCCCACGCGCATTAGGTTCGGATCATCAATTCCACTATAAGCAGCTGGGTTGGCATTGTAGGTAGCCCATTTTTTTAGTTGGATATATTCGGAACTGTTCATTACGTCATATTCTTTCAGAGCTGTCGTAATACCATAATAGCCGCTATAGCTAACGTTGATTTTTCCTTTGCTTCCACGTTTCGTTGTGATTAGGAGTACACCGTTAGCACCGCGGGAACCATAAATGGCTGTTGCCGAAGCATCCTTTAAGACGCTGATACTTTCTACGTCATCGTTATTGATTTCATTCAATCCACCGGAAAATGGAATTCCGTCCACTACAATCAAAACATCATTATGTCCATGGAGAGAACGCTCTCCACGCACACGAATCTGCGGAGAAGCCCCCGGGTGCGTATTTCCACCTGCCATCTGTACATCCACACCGGCAGCAAGTCCCTGCAATGCTGCCCCGATGTTTCCCACAGGCGCTTGTTGTAACGCTTCGCTCTTTACGTTCACCATGGCTCCGGTTATGTCGGATTTCTTTTGAGAACCGTAACCTACAACCACTACTTCATCCAGCATCTCAGTATCATCTGCCAATACAATTTTGATGGAAGACCCTGTCACTTTCACTTCTTGCGATTTATACCCGATAAAGGAAACAAACAGAACCGAATTATTCGAAGCATCAATGGTGAAATTACCATTTATATCCGAAATCACTCCGGTAGTGGTACCCTTTATTACAATATTGGCTCCAATTACAGGTTCACCTGCAGAGTCTACAACCTGTCCTTTCACATGGATGGCTTGCTCTATGGCTGCCATGACATTTACACTATTCACGAGAAATAGGCATACCATTAAAGGTATCCATAATAAATGTGCTTTTCGTAACTTCATAATATACAATTTAAATTAATGATTTATTTTTCTTAATGATAATTTGTAGTTCATATTATATCACTCTAACCGAATGTCACTTTTTCGTCTTATTGTAATCCAATGTTATCTTTTCTCCATCCTTTTCTATCTCTATACAGGTTGAATTGAACAAGGCTTTGCAATAAGGATTATCGTATCTATACTGCCAACGCAGCGGCATTTCCTTACCTTTTACATAGAAGGGAGTGCTCCAACCATAGGAAACCAAACCTTCGGAGGGGGATTCATAACTGATGTCCAAATCGTCGCTCCGAACCGATGCAGTAGATATAACTTCTATAAACTTCGAGAAGCTTCCCCATTGCGATTTTGAACCTGTCTCACAAATCCAGATATTCTGCCGGCCTTTCGCCAGAAAATCACATACTTCCCCTCTGTCATCAGCCCTCAACTCTGCTGCATTTCTTGAATACAAAGCCACATAACCATCCTCTTTACGTCCAAATATCCAGGAACCGGAAATATGTACTTCGTCGAAAGCTTTTACCGGGAAATAAGCATGAGAAAAATCATTCTTTTGATTGGCAGGTATATTATAGATGCAGATTACCACATTCTTACTTTGAGCAGCACGAGGCAGAATTTCGTTACCGGACCAATAATTAGGCGACCAGCGCAGGTTCTTCCCTCCGGGGTGATTGGTATAAACCAGAGCCTTATTGCCCAGTGTTGCTTGCCAGATATGCTGTTGATAGCCCGGTGCGCCTTTCCTGTAATCCAGTGCACAACTCAACATATAGTCCGAAGTACGGTAAGTTTCTATGTTAGCTTCTGAAAGTGCAAAGCGATCCAGATACATATTAACAAGTTTACCATGTTCGGCAATCTGTGCATCATATTTCTTGATGTATTCATCATAGTTCCGATAGGGCCATGTATCGTATTTCTCTGAAATCTGTTTAGACATACGGATAGCCATCGGATGTATGAACTCCTGCATGCCCCAAAAGAGGTGACAATCCAACTCATTATCATACGAAATGCCATAGTTAGGAGCATCTTCTACGTTTATACTTACCCGTTGGCGGTTTAATATGGGAGTTTTATAGTCTACTGCAATCTTCCGGATGACTTCCGGACAACGATACGAACTGGTAGAGAGAGCAACAGGTGCCATTACTTCATCCCGGTCATAAGTTCCCACACCGAATACCAATTTCGTCAGCGGAGCCGTATTGTGTGCTCCCATGATGATAGAATGAGCATAATTACGACCACTCGTCGAGCCAAGGAAGCCTTCGTAATTATTCAATGCCACGTCAAACATAAGTAAGTCCAGCACCATACCTGCTTTGGAACGAATATCCTTGTCCTCGGCAAAATCATACAAATTGGCCAGCAACAATACTTCTACTTCATAATACGTGGACATCCATTCGCTAAATCCAAACCGGAAACGATATTCCAACCATTTCATCAATCTTTCTTTAGCGTGTGCTATATGTTGCCTGCCGTTCATTCCATTGGTAAACTTCGCCTTTTTATAAAGTTGGCCTGCCAGCAGTTCCGCAGTATGATAAAGTGCCTGATGGTTTTCCGTATGATAGCAACGGTAGGTTGTATCACGGCGTCCGTCGTCCCACCAATATTTAAAGTCAAGGATACATTCTTCAATGTCTCCCTTTATCTCCACCGGGAAGAAAGGTTGTTTTTTGTCCAGATAAACCATGCGAAGCAGGCAATTGAGCGTAAAGTCATTGCAGTCACGGTTTGATTTAATGACAGAAATCACTTTCCTCATTTGATCCATCTCCAAAGGACGTCCGGAAGCGGCACGTGCTGCTTGGCGGAAAACGCCGTAAAGAGGATGTTGGCTCCCGTTCTCAGAGTAGTAATCTAAAAATAGCGCACGACGTTCTTCATAAGTGCTACGAGGAGAACTCCAATATTCATCGGGTTGACGAGTCTGTGCCGATGCGGTAAATAGCCACACCAACAGCATTGTTAACATTGTGTATTTCATATTTTTCTTTATTCGATTACGCCAGTCCAACCACCGTTGCGAACCAATTTCATCGTCAACTTGGTAGAACTTGTAACTTCTGTTTCTTTCTTTTTATAATCCATTGCTTGGCGGTCTGCATTGATACCATCTTCAAAATAAGTAAGATGCAACTTCTTGTTTTCCGGCAGGAAACTTAAATCTACTTCAAGATCACGTCCTGTGTTGTTGGTGATAGCGGCAATAAACCATTTATTTCCGCTGCGGCGGGCAATAACTACATATTCTCCTACCTTGGCATCCAATACCTTGGTTTCGTCCCATACTACAGGAACACTTGATATGAATTCCGTGCAAGGACGTTCCCGGTAATAATACACCGGATTATCGGCCAACATCTGCAAACCACTCTCAAACACTACAAACAATGCCATTTGGTAAGCACGGGTTCCCGAACCCATTGCATTGGCACGGGTGGAGCGATTATCTTCCGGTTGGGCAGAAAGCATAGAGCCGGGAGTAAAATCCATTGCTCCTACTGCATTGCGCATGAACGGCAGATAAATAGAATTTGCCGGTTTACAGTTGCCGCCTTGCTCCATACCCAGTACTCCTTCATAGGCAAGTACGTTGGGATATCTACGTTCCAAACCTGCCGGCTTGAATGAACCATGAAAATCTACAAATAGTTTGTATTTAGCAGCTTCTTTGGCAACACGCTCGTAATAGTTCACCATCCATTGATCGCTACGATCCATAAAATCTATCTTTACCCCGGCAACTCCCCAATCGGCAAATGTCTTGAACAAATCAAAATGATTTTCTACTGTCAACCAAGTCAGCCACAATACAATCTTCACATTGCGTTCTTTGCCATATTTAATTAGTTCTTGTAGATCAATCGTAGGATTCGGCGTGAATGGGTCACGGGTGCTTTTCGCCCAGCCTTCGTCCATAATGATATAAGGAATGCCGAAAGTAGAAGCGAAATCAATATAATATTTATAGGAATCCATATTGTAACCGGAACGGAAATCAACCCCATACAAACGAGCATCATGCCACCACTCCCAGCTTACTTGACCCGGCTTAATCCAACTATAATCTTCCAGTTCACAAGGAGAAGAAAGGTTATAAACCATCTCATTGGAGATAATATCCCTGTCATCATCAGAAATTACGAAGAAACGCCATGGGAAACTCCTTTTACCGGAAGTTCTGGCTATATAATCGGCCTCCTTCAATATTTTTAAGCTACGGTCGCCGTCGTCACCAAATTCCAGCGGACATTTCGGGAAAAGTGATTGCATCCCATTATTGCCCGTACTTTTTAGGAACATACACGGATAATCCTGCAAATCAGCTTCCGATATCAATATCTTGTATTGCTTATCTGTTTCTAAAAGTACAGGCAGATAAGTCATGCGGTCTGTTGACTTATATTCTTTAGTCTGTATATGTGTATATGGATATTCGTATGATGTTTTAAAGCCATTGGGCTGAGACATGTGAGCCAGATAATCGGCCGGGAAATTGATTACAAAATCTTCTCCTTTTACTTCAATGTCACCTTTTTTATCCGTAACAAAACGATAGGCCATTCCATTATCAAAAACACGAAATTCAATGCCATAATTTCCTGCCATATTCATACGTAAAGTATTGCAATGGTTCTCTACGATTGCATTTTTCAGTGGAATTTCCCGTTTGACGCTTTCATTGATTGTACCGCGTTTCAAGCTTCTCAGTTTCGGTTGTTCTCCCAGTATTTCATTGCCTAATGTCATAGTCAAAGAACAATTATCCAGTAGCAAGTCATTGTCCGAATATACGGAATAATATACTTTATCTCTTAATTCAATGTTCACTTTCAGTTTACCGTCAGGTGACTCTACACTGATTTCCTTGGCAGAAACTTTTCCTCCGTACATGCACAACAGTGCTATCAGTACATGCATAAAATATCTATGTATCATTGTTTCTCTGTTATTATAAGGTTACTTTTCCAAAAACGCATTCACACACCACAGTACCGGAGCCTGCCCATGCATATTACCTAATAAAGTACGACGGTTTAAATAGAACTGGCGATCGTTCGTCTTATTGGTACCTTCGCACACACCTGCAATATCTCCTTTTTCATCAATATGCCCCACTAAAGCAATCCAGGCTTTCCGAATTACCGGAGTATAAATATTCTCATCTAACCAACCTTGTTTTACGCCTTTTATCATTGCATAGGTAAACATGGCCGAACCGGATGTTTCCGTCCAAGTTGTTTTATCATCTACCAATTGTCCCCACAAACCATCTTCTTTCTGGTATTCGAGCAAGGTGTTCATCATTTTTCGATACGATTCCAAAATACGGGTACGATTCGGATTATCTTTAGGCAGAAGTCCGAGAAGCTCTGTCATTCCGGCTGCCATCCATCCATTACCACGTCCCCAAAAGAACGGGACATCCTCTGCATGATAGAATAATCCGTTCGGACGTTGTATTTTATCGAGATAAGCCACCATCTCTTTTGCTGCACGGTCTATATATTGACGGTCTTTAGTTACAAAGAAGGCTTGAGACTGAATGGCGGAAATCATAAACATGTCGTCAATCCAATAACGTGTCTGCCAAGATAACCCTTGGTCCAATAAAGCCTGATATTGTTCTTTATGTTTGGTATTACGGGGCATTTTCCATTGCTCATCGGCATACCAGATCCCCATGTGATAATAAATCTCCTTACCGGTCTGTGCATACAGTTGCAGTGGTATCGTTCCGAATACCGTATGATCCACATGGTCGGGTAGCGGCTGTAAACGACGTTCCGGACCGAAGATGGGCAAGAAACGCTCTTCCAGTTGCCGGAGCAGTTTCTTATTACGGGTTATGTCCGCATAGCGCAAAGCTCCAAACCAAGCGCATGTTTCAGGATAAGTGATTTCATTGGGGGGAGCCGGATTACCATTAAAATTGGGATGCGGAACTTCCACAAACCGTTTACTGACCAATTCGCCTACTTCTTTAGGGGATGCACCTTCAGGCCAATTTTTAAGATTAAGAGCCTTTTGTGCCGACATACAAATAGGTATAAAAACCATCAAGCCTATTATTGTCAATTTACGCATACTCATTCCTCCTCTTATTTGATATTATTCAATAATTCCAGTTTCTCTTCATTCACCAGCTTCAGAATCAATTCTCCGAATAGTGTATTCTGCCAGGCAAACCAGGCGCGGGTAAAGTTCACCGGATTGTCTTTATGGAAAGACTCGTGCATGAATCCGGTTCCTGCATCTGTATCCATCAGCATCTTGATGCATTCTTTAATTTCTTGATCATCCTGGCTGGTGAAAGCTTTCATCATGATGCTCATGGGCCATACCATATCATATCCGATGTGCGGGCCACCTATTCCTTCACCGGCTTTTCCTTTGAAGAAATACGGATTGTCCAGACTCCATACGAAGCGGCGGGTATTCTGGTAAATAGGATCGTTTACATCCACATCTCCCAGATAGGGCATGGCAAGAAGGCTCGGTACATTAGCATCGTCCATCAGCATGTGGTTGCCGAAACCATCTACTTCGAAAGCATAGATTGTGCCGTATTTCGGGTGATTGTAGGTAGCGTGTTTCTGCAAGGCAACTTCTACTTCGTCAGCTAAGGCTGTACATTCCTGAGCCAGAGTATTGTTTTGATTTACGATTGAAAGGATTTCCGCAGCTTTCCTTAGAGAGGATACAGCAAAGAAGTTCGATGGAATCAGGAACTGAAATGTTGTTGCATCGTCCGAAGGGCGGAAACTGGAAACAATCAGTCCGACAGGATTGACGGGAGAGCCTAAACCATTATTGTTCAGCGTGTCGAGCGCACGCTCCGTCTTGCGTTGAAATTTATAAGGGCCGACACCGTCTTTGCGTTGCTGCTCTTTGAATGTCTTCAGTATGTTTGTGATAGCTTCGAGCCATGCTTTATCGAAAACGCTGGCGTCACCGGTTTCTTTCCAATATTGATAAGCCAGCCGGAGGGGATAACAGAGAGAGTCTATTTCCCATTTCCGTTCGTGCAGTTCGGGCTTCATATCTGTATTGTCCGACATCCAGTCACCGCCTGTAGGTCCATCGTTGTAGGCGTTGGCATAAGGGTCGATGTTGATACACATGAACTGGCGGCGGATGACGCCTTCGAGCATTTTCTTCAGTTCAGGGTCTTTGTTTGCCAGTTGTACGTAGGGCCAGACTTGTGCGCCTGAGTCGCGCAGCCACATGGCGTGAATGTCACCGGTATAGACAAATGTGTCGGGCTTTCCGTCCAGCAAACGATAATGCACGGTTGTGTCCAGTGTATTCGGGAAACAATTCTCGAACATCCATGCCAGTTTCTGGTTAATCAATAGTTTCTTTACCCGTAGGATTTCGGCTTCTACGGCTTTCGAAACGTATAGTCTGTCTTTTAAGACAGGGCGGTTGGTCTTGTAAGCGGCAGTCACCTGGGCATGGTTCACAATTTTGGTGTTGTCTTGTTTCAAGGTGGCTTCCATTGCTTTGGCATTGTTATGCATGCAAAACAAGGCTACGACGCATAAACCGATATTTCTCTTTTTCATGTTTTTAAGGGTGTTAATATATTCTTATTTATTATTTGACAGCTGCAAGACGGGCATACATTTCAACCATGGCGGCCTGGGTCAGCAACCATTTCCGGTTGTTGTGAGTACTTCCGCTGAGGTCGGTATTGAATAATCCTTTCTCATCCCGTGCATGTACCCAAGCATGATCCAGACTTTGATTAAAGGAATCCAGATAGATTTTGTTCAGGTCTGTCCGGTATAATTCGATAAAACCTCTGAGCATGACTGCGGTGAACCAGATATCACCTTTCTTCAGGAGCTTGATGGTTTTGCCTTGTTCTGTTTCGTAGTCCATGAAGAAATAGTTGTGACATGCCTGAGCGATGTTCCGAGCATCGGTCAGATAGTTCTTTTCACCGCTCAGTTGGTAAAGTAGGGTAGCCGACTGCATCATCTGCCCACTGTTATAGGCGAATTTGGCTTTACCTATTTTCCCGTCCAGAGCGATGTTGTCGAAGTACAGATAGTCGGTAGAGTCTTGCAGGTTTGCTTTGGTCCATTCATAAAGGCGTTGTCCTTTTACGAAGTATGCGCTGTCTTTCGTGGCTTTGAAGAGTTTCAGTGCAAGGACTGATCCGGGAGCGTTTGAGCAAGTGTTTTTGGAATCTTTCTTTTGTTCGCACCAATAGATACCGCCTCCCAGATGGTTGTCCATACCACTTTCTACGAAGTTCCAGATGAGTTGCGCTTTCTGAAGGTATTTTGTTTCTTTGGTAAGCATGTAAATGTCGATGAAATCAATGCCTAACCAGACATTATCGTCGTAGAAGCGGTCGGATTTCGGTGCGCTATTAATATATGAAGCGTAGGCTTCGGGAGTTCTATGGGTATCGAAATATTCTTCCAGTCCCACTAATACCTTATTATCAAGCAATGATTGATAGCTTGCATCGCTTGTTGTCTCGAATAAAGCGTTCACGGCTGAAAAGGTTCCGGAGTAGGGCCATAAATAAGAATACAAGTGAGGCATATTCTTTTGTTCTTCAGATGCCAGGTAGGTTACTGTGTGGTCACCAACGGTTGAAGGGTAGTTTTCGCGCAACAGGCATGTGCCGGAGACTGAATAATTCCGGTATAAAGAATCCAATGTTTGCTTGGCTCGTATCATAGCAAGTTCATTACCTACGAGGCCTTGTTTTTGCGTGTCACAACTTGTTATTGCCAGTACGCACATTAATAAATTGAAAAGCGCTTGTTTTGAATTCATCATTCTTGGTCTGGATTGTTATATTAATTATGTTTTTCTTTTTTCTCTTTTAAAGAAACAGGTAGTAGTTCCGACTACCTGTTTCTGTTTTCCTGTTCTTAATCTTTCTTACCTATTCTTTAGTCAAGGGGGCAAATGAAATTTCTTCTGTTTGCAAAGGTATGCGCAAATGTGGAAAGAGATATATGATTTTGTGACATTAGTGTATGGATGCGGGCTATGGCATAAATGCAGATAGATATGTCACAAAACAATAAAAAGAAGAGGAACAGCCCACAGAAGCATAAGGGGCTATTCCTTAAGAAGAGGAATTGCACCGGATATTCAAAGTGGAAACTGAAAATGTTGCTGTTGTTTGTGAAATTCATTGAAATGGACTACATTCGCAGGGAAAGGTAAACTAAAAAAGGAAAGGAATGAATTATGAAATACCCTATCGGAATACAGACGTTCAGTGAGATTCGTGAAAACGACTATGTATATGTGGACAAAACTGCCTTGGTTTATCAATTGGTCACTACCGGGAAAGTTTACTTCCTGAGTCGCCCCCGCCGTTTCGGAAAGAGTTTGCTGGTGAGTACGCTTGAAGCTTATTTCAGCGGGCGAAAGGAACTATTTGAGGGACTCGCTATCGCCAAGATGGAACAGGATTGGTTGGAATATCCTGTATTCAAGATGGATTTCAATGGCGAAGTATTTGCCAGAGAGGGAGTGCTGGAAGACAAGATAGAGACCTATATCTCCAAATGGGAAGTGGTTTACGGCAAGGATCCGCTGGATCGTACCACCGGCGACCGTTTCAAAGGCGTTCTCGAAAGGGCGTGGAAGCAAACCGGCCGCCGTGCCGTGGTACTGATAGACGAGTATGACAAACCCATCCTTGATGTCCTCGATACGCCGCAGGAAGCCGTTAACCGCGATACCTTGAAAGGTCTCTATTCCACCTTCAAGAGTGCGGACGCCTTCTTGCAGTTCGTGCTATTGACGGGGGTGACCAAGTTTTCGCAAGTGAGCGTATTCAGCGGCTTCAACCAGCCGAATGACATCAGCATGGATCGTCGTTATGAAACACTCTGCGGCATCACGCAGCAGGAGATGGAAGATTATTTCGCCGAACCGATAACCGCATTGGCAGAAAGGTACGAGTGCTCCGTAGAAGAGATGAAGGACATGCTCAAGCAGCAGTATGACGGCTATCATTTCAGCAGTGGTATGACTGGTATCTACAATCCGTTCAGTCTGCTCAATGCCTTCGACCAAACAAGAATCTCCGATTTCTGGTACGCCACGGGCACGCCCACTTATCTGGAGAAGTTGCTGAAGCACAACAACGAGCAGATTAATGAACTGACCGGGAAATATTATATCCCTGCCATGTTCGTAGATTACAAGGGCAACGTGGAGAAACCTCTTCCCATGATTTACCAGAGCGGCTACCTCACTATCAAGGATTACGACCTGCGCCACAACATTTATCTGCTGGACTTTCCCAACAACGAGGTGCGGCAAGGGTTCCTCACCATGATAGCCAATGACTATCTGAGGCCGAAAGACGGCAATATCTCTTCGTGGGTCATTGATTCCCTCATGCTTCTGGAAGACGGCGACACGGAAGCGTTCCGCGATTCGCTCACGGCATTTCTGTTGAGCATCGCCTACGACAGCCATGATTCCGTAAGGACTCCGGATGCCACAGAGAAATACTTCCAATATACGTTTTACCTTATCCTGCGCCTGATAGGAGAAAGCAATTGCCGTCTTATCAACGAGAAGCGCCAAGCGCTGGGTCGCGTGGACTGCATCATCGAACTGAAAGATTACGTTTACATTTTCGAGTTCAAACTCAATGGCTCGGCTGACGAAGCGCTCCGTCAGATTGAAGAAAAGAATTATGCCAAGCCTTATCTCGGAGATAAGCGCAAGGTGATCTGCATCGGTGTGAACTTCTCGTCCGAGACGAGGACGGTGGAGGAATGGAAGGAAGTGATAACTCCTCTAACTCATGCACTGTGAATAATGCAGACTATAAGTAGGCTGTTCATAATTAGTTTATACTATGAATGATAATATAGCGAAACGGGATCTCAATCAGGTTGCTGCGCAATACAAGCAATTCTTTAGACGCGGATAACGCGGATGACTCGGATTTTTAAATGCTGCGCTACGTTATCCCACCCGGAAGATAAAAAGAGATCCGCGTCATCCGTGTTATCCGCGTCTAAAAAATGATAGTATAAACTAATTATGAACAGCTACTTATCAGGCATTAACGCAGTGAAACCTTCTCCAATTTCCCGCCAGCCGGAAGACAAAGTATTCCTTCCGCAACTTTCTCGTCTGCGAGGTATTTCTTCCACTCTATCTTCTTCCAGTCCATCCGGTCTGTGCACTGCGCCACAGGGATATGGGGAATGGCAGAACCGTCTTTTACCAGAATAACTACCGGCAATGTGCCGCATTCAATGTAGTTCCAGCCCGGAGCGTAGGTTTTTCCCGTCTGGTAATCTATCCATTTCTGCTTGCCGGGGATATAGACGTTCCGTCCGCTTCCGTTTTCCAGCATAGGAGCTACAAGCAGGTTCCCGCCCAACAGATACTCATCTTCCACCAGCCATGCGCCGGGGTCGTTGGGATATTCAAGCAGCAAGGCGCGCATCATCGGCCAACCGTTTTCCGTACACTCTTTAGCCTGTGCATATATGTATGGCATTAGCTTGTATTTCAGTTCGGCGCATTGACGGAAGTAATCGGTGAACTTCTTTCCGTAATGCCACGGTTCGGTGGGAGGCGCTCCGTGGACACGGCTATGAGATATCAGGAAGCCGAAAGGCAACCAGCGCCGGTACAGTTCTTCGGATGTTTGGGTAACAAACCCGCCTATGTCATTGCTCCAGAAGCAGAAACCGCTAAGCCCGATGGACAGTCCGCTGCGAATGGTGCCTTCCATCCCGGTGTTTGTGGTTGCGGCATCGCCTCCCCAATGTAGCGGATAGCGTTGTGAACCTGCCCAGGCGGAACGCGCCCAGATGATGTTTTCTCCATGTATCTTCTTCGTTATCTCTGCTACCGCACGGTTATAGCGTAGCGGATAAAGATTGTGTTCGTACAATCCCGAACGCCCGTTTGCATAAATGGCATCCAGTGGAGCGCCTTCGCCGAAGTCTACTTTAATGGCGCCCACTCCCATTTCGATGAGGTTGCCCAGCTTTTCCTGATACCAGGTGATGGTTTCGGGGTTGGTGAAGTCGAGTACAACATCTTCGTAAGGCAGTTGTCCTTTGCCATTGCGTACGTACAAGCCTCGTTCTATCAGTTCGGGGAAGAATTTGTTCTTCGGAGTGAAGTAGGGCAGTTGCCACAGGCTGGTGCGGAATCCCTGTTCTTTCAGGTCGCTGAGCATCTGCCGCGGGTTGTCGAAGCGTTCCGCCGCAAAGGCATAGTCGCATTGCCAGTCTGTGCCGAACCAGCCGGTATCGAAGTGTATCACGTCGCTCGGGATTTTATTATCACGCAGTTTTTTGGCTACTTCACGCCCTTCCGCTTCGCTGAAGTAAGTGATGCGGCTCATCCAGGTACCGAAAGACCACAGCGGAGGCATCTCCGGACGTCCCACCAGGGCGGTGTATTCGCTTAGGATTTCTTTCGGTTCGCCGAAGAAAATGAAGATGTCCATCGCCTCATCTGCCATGAACAGCTTGGTGGCGCCGATGTATGTATTGCCGAAATCGCAGGTTACAGGTGCCGATGTATGCATAAACATGCCATAGCCGCGCGAACTCATGAAGAATGGAATGGGTTTGTACATATCCGGACTTTCAGGTCCTTGCGGGTCGGTGACGAACAGGTTAACCTTTTGTCCCGCTTTGTTCAGTGCGGTAGGCGATTCGCCGCAACCGTATATCTTCTCGCCCGGTGAGAGGCTGAATACGGGGTTGATGCTGCGTGAATTGTCCGAACCGCGTTTCATAAAGCTGAATGGAGGAACTTTGATTTGTGTGGAGTCGTTGTCGCTCCAGCAACGGGTCTGCGTCAGCAGTTTGCCGCCGGTATCTTTCAATACCAGTCGCCACGGATAGTTCTCGATGATGAGGCTTCCGTATTCTGAACTGTAGACGGTTTCCTTGTCTGTGCGGGTCACTTTCCAATTGGCGGAACCGTTGGCGGGTTTACCTGCTAACATGGGAGAGTCTTCTTCTTTCGGAACAACAGGTGTAGTGAGCATACGGATGCGGAGTGTACGGGCATTGACCGGCTCGATGCTGAACGATAGCTGTGGATTATTGTCGTAAGCGGCATCGGGAAAATCGAGTGATTTCAAGGGCTGATGCAGATAGGTATTCGCATTGAAAGCCTGGCGGGGCATCAATTGCTGGCGTTTCCACTGTACGGCGCCTTTGCCTGTGGCGGTGTCCAGTGACACGAGGCTGTCGGCAAAGAAATACGTGTTACTGAGATCCAGAAACTCCTGGCTCATGTCTTTGGACTGACTAAGGAGGTACTGTACACCTTGATTTGTGCTCAACTGAGCATACATGGGCATATAGGTTCCTGCAAGAATGAAGAGCATTGCGGTCTTCAACAAAGATGTTGGCTTCATAACATTACTTGATTTTTGGTTACGATTTATCTGACGTAAAAGTAGGCAATAAATCATAAAACAAGCCCCACTCATGTTGATGAATAGGGGCTTGTTTGAATTGATACAGGTATGTTATGTTTCAGGGAGAGGGATAAAATGTTTTATGGCTGTTCGTATGGTTATCCCAAGCCCGGCATTGGTTCTATCTCTATTTAAGAGTATCGGCTTTAGCTCCTTAACTCCTAACGAAGTGATAGCTCCTTTCACTCCTACAGTATGAATAATAGGGTTTGCTGAAATATCTAAATGATAATGAATAGTCGTCATTTATGTTCATTATGATAGTATTATCACGCTTTTTGTAACATGCCTTGATTTATAAATTCATCTTTTAGCATGCTTGATGAATAAACAAAGAATAATGATGCACTATTTATGTGCATTATTGCATATTTACAAGCTATTTATGCAAAAGGAGCCTGTTGCTTAGGGATGAAACACTAACTATCTATAAGTAGAATGCTAACTATCCATAAGTAAAACACTAACTATCTATAAGTAGATCACTAATTACCTATAAGTAGTCGACTTGTTACCTGTAAGTAGTTGGCTTATGCTATCCTATTTTCTCGTTATTAGCCC
>QMCD01002018.1_pt1 | contig 31927 bp, 20 predicted proteins | sample 1821841 | NCBI WGS metagenome assembly QMCD01 (sample SAMN01991225, study PRJNA193472) | Termite gut metagenome, whole genome shotgun sequencing project. | isolation source: worker | host: Macrotermes natalensis | reverse complement strand
GCAGTCACGTATTCTTTTACTTTGGCGAGAAACGCCGGATCAAAGACCGTACCGTAGGGACGTTCAAGCCCTACGAGGATAAAAACCTGCCCGCCAAATTCATCGTCAATATATTCCGAAATAAACCGGGCTTGATTTTTTTCGGGAAGAAACCTCATGTTGTTATTGTCCAGTCGGATCTTAGGTATCTGTATCGCGAAAAAAACGGTGATGACAGCTATAAGAGCAGTTAACAATGCCGGGTGTTTATATAATTTGTTCATCTTTTCTAAAAACCTCCTGTTAAAAGACTCCTTGACTTTCATACAAATGATAAATACACTAAGAATAGAAAACAACATCATGTATTATTGTAAATGTACTGAATAGGACAATGCATGGTGTATTTGTTCAGTTCTGGATATTTTTGTGTAAAATGCAAAGCATCAGAATTGTCGCAAAACTCCGGTTTTGTAATTCCCTCATCACGCAAATAGGTAAAGGTATGCAATGAAAAAAGATGTGTCTAACCCAAACCGTAAGGTTCGCTATACTATGATGGTCTTGAGGGACAGCCTTATTGAGCTCATGAAAGAAAGGTCTATTTTAAGAATAACAATTAAAGATATATGCGAACTTGCCGATGTAAGCCGCTCAACCTTTTATGCTCATTACAACGATCAATACGATTTACTCCGGCAGATTGAAAATGAAGCTCTCTCTCATTTTGAAGAATTGCTGGAGAAGTACGACAAATCAGCAGAGGATATTATGCCGTGGCTGATTGAAGAATTTTTACGCTACGTTGTTGATAATAGCAATTCAATCCAGGTACTGATGAGCGAGAACGGTGATCTTAATTTTCAGAAAAAGATATTTTCGTTTTCTCACAAAGCTAAAACATTGAGCAGTTCCAAAGGAAAAAACAAAAGTAATGACAAAGAACAGGAATATGCTACAATTTTTGCGGTTCACGGTTCTATCGGTCTTATACAGCAATGGCTAAAATATAGTATGGATATTCCGCTCGATGATATGGTGAAGATGTTAGTCAGGCTGATCCAAAGGAGCTTGTCTTAAATTGCCTGCCGTGCCGCCGCTGCCTTCGGATTCAATAGAGTTCCTCGAAAACTGAAGTTTCTGAGGAACTCTACTATAGAAAAGCGGCAAAAAGCGCAAAACTGCCTGTTACCTCAATGAATCTCCGCGTGCCTTGCTCATAGGGAAATTTATTGCAAAGAAATAAATTTTTCTTGCAATCGCCGTATTATGTGATATAATAATCAGACGAGGTTGTTTCATCGAGTTGAAGGTGCGAACCAATGCTTCGGTGTTATACTCCTTTAATTTAAGTGTTTCTGAAATAAGGAATTCGCTAATTCCTTATTTCAGAAACACTTAAATCGAAAATAGTCAAATCGTTTTGGATTGTTTGACTATAATAACCGAATTTTGTGCTAACTCGAGTGTTTAAAAAATTTTTTAAGGAGAAGATTGTATGAAAAAAACAATCGCAGTATTGGGGTTGTTCATGCTGGGGACTCTGCTATTTAGTCAGGTGAATCTGCCGGCGGAACATCAATTTGTTTCCGGAAACTGGGTTATGATAGGCAACCGTCTATATCAGAATGACGCAGGATCCAGGCTTGCAAAGATAAATATTGCAGTGCCTCAGGAAGATATTATGATCTACGAATTTGATGCCCGTTATGAGGGCGGGGCCGAAGATGGGCATGGCGGTTTTGGGCTGCATCTGTTTGTTGATCATTCATATCCGCGAATTTCCTGGGGAGCCGGTTCGTCGTATCTTTTGTGGCTTAATTATGACGAAAATCCGGAAAACAAAGAAATTCCCGCCGGATTAAGCGCCCAGTTGTACCGCAGTTATACCGATTCCCGTATGGATCTGATACAGAGCTTTGACCTGAACGAATATGCCGGGCTCCTCACCGAAGAAACCCTTTCAGCATCGATACCCTTCAAGATTGTTGTTGATGGCAATAGCGGCGAAATCCATGTGTATGATCCTGCTGGAGATGGAAACTCTTACTTCGTGCTGAATATAGGGGAGAACCTGCCGCTTAAAGGCGATTGGGTTGTTCTGCGCACTAACGGCATGAAGTTGTCGTTTGCGAATTAAGTTCGTTTTTGCTTGCTTTGTCCGCCGGTACTGAACACAATCAGCTCAGGCGGGCAAGGCGCGTTATCCCGATATGCCAGAAATAATTCTTTTACCAACGTTGTTCTGTTAAAGTGTAGTTTTTATTGAATAGTTCCGTATCATTTTTTATACTCTTGCAGGCAATATTGTTACCAATGATTTTTTTGCTGATTCATAATTTCTTGCTTTACAAAGAATTGAAAATCGATTTCTTGGATTCTCGTTTTTAGGGAAGATGGCACGATTCTTGCAGTAATAGTTGCATGAGCACTTTGCATCTAAATAAAAATAAATTTGAGTTTTCTTTGCCTTCTTTTTTTGTAAGTACTTTAAGTTCTGATGAAATAAAGTCCGAGGTTTTAAGGAAACTGCTTCATTTTCTCATTGCCCTGGTTCCCGTTTTGGCATCTATTGACAGGCCTTTTACGGTGGGACTGCTTGCCTCAGGAACCTTGTTTTATACATTTGTTGAATATCTCAGAATGGCAGGTGTTCAAGTTCCTGTGATTTCCGGAATAACGGTAAAAGGTTCCCGAAGCCGGGACCACGGACATTTCGTTCTGGGGCCTGTCACGCTTGGAATCGGTGCCATGTTAGCCTTGATGCTCTATCCGTCTCCTATCGCCGGTGTTGCGGTTTATGCCCTTGCCTTTGGCGATGGCTTTGCCAGCCTTATCGGCAGAATATTCGGCCATATCCGCCCGGCTTTTTTAAAAGGGAAAAGTTTGGAAGGTTCCGCCGCTTGTTTTATCGCGGTATATGTTTCTGCTTTCCTCGTGCTGCATAACGCTCAGGCGGCGTTTATTGCGGCTTTCACGGCTTCTGCTGTTGAAGCGCTTCCTTTGGAAGATTACGATAATATTCTGCTTCCTGTTGCGGTTGGATTTGTTGTGCAGCTTTGTATGGCGTTATTATAACACTACAGCCACAGATAAATCTGGTGAAGTCTCGAGCAGATAAACCATGTTCCAAAACTCAAAAGAGAAGATGCGATGGGCAGAACAATCCAGGTATCGCTGTTCAGTAAAATATTACGGCCGAAAAAGAGCAGAATCGCTCCTACCCCGATATAGAGAAATTCCTTAGAGCCTCTCGAATATACAGCCGCGAAAAAGCTCGTTACCGCAAAAAAGAATATTCCGGTTTCCGCAAGCAAAAGCATCGTCGAATAGCCCGATAAGATGTTCAGTCCCGTATCCCAAGACAAAGCATCTATCGGCATTCCCGCGGCAATAATCATGGAAATGATAATTATCAAAAGAATAATATGACTTTGTCTCTGCGGCTGGAATCCGGTTGCATAAAGGCTCGATGCAAATAAAGACAGAATGCCGAGAAATCGTCCAAACAGAATCATTCTGCCCGCAATAATCAGGAAAATCCTCGGTAATTCATGGGCGGCATTCAGGGGAACGACAAAACGAAGTGTTTCAAAACAAAAAGAAAAAATGAAAAAGGCGGCAAACAGTATTTCCTGGCATTGCGTTTTTTCAAAGAAAAAATAAATCAGAATCAATGCAACAAGGGCGTAGATACTGGACAAAAAGATCGAAACAAGCGCGGCATAGGGCTGCGGTTTGAAAATAATATTAATCAAAGGCTGAATAAAGCTGATAGTCCGCCTGGAAGCCGCTGCCGCAGTATCAGAAAAAATGGGAACGACTGTTTTCGCGGAAATTAACAGCACTATAAAAGAAAATGTAGAAAGGGCAATTCCAATTAAAACAAGGCGATTTCTCTGCGGCAAAGTCATGAATCTAAGCATAATCGATACAGCAAAGTCTATCAATATGAGAACCGGAGCATTTCGGCGTTCACTTAGAAATTTTTCGCGTCAGAAAAAATACTTCTCCACATTAGGAAATATGTTGATTTTTGCTTGACTATTCTTTTTAAACCCACTACACTATCACCATAACGGCGCAGGATAGAGCAGTTGGCAGCTCGTCGGGCTCATAACCCGGAGGTCGTAGGTTCGAGTCCTACTCCTGCTATACAGCTAACTTGTTGTGTTACAACGAGTTAGCTTTTCTTTTATAGAGTGTAACTCATAGAGATAGTAAATAGTAATGATAACACCGAAAGTTAAGTCAAAAGTTCAGTTTTTAGGCTTTTGAAAAATCGAGACTATTTCTTTATGAGAAACTCCAATTCCTTTTATACTCCTTTAATGTAAGTTTCTGAAATAATGAATTAGTTAATTCCTTATTTCAGAAACACTTAGATCGGAAATAGTCAAATAGTTTTGGTTTATTTGACTATAGTCTTCGGCATATTAAAAATAAGCCTCATTTTTATGTCTCTTTTAGAAATCCTGAAACGGAAAAATTCATGTCAGTCATTTCGACTCCGTGACGGATGGTGATATCTTCCCGCGTTCTTTCATTGTATTCGTGTACCTGGGCATAAATAAAAAATGTAAACGTTTACATTTTTTTCCTTGACAAATGGCAAATTCAGTGGGACAATATGTCTATGGGGAGATGATAATTATGTTAATTGGAATTGATCCTGTTATAAATCCTGAACTGCTCGATGTCCTGTTTCGCATGGGACATGGGGACGAAATCGTTTTGGCGGATGCGTTTTTTCCGGGTGATTCGATGAATTCCCGCGTAATCCGGGCAGACGGCATCAGAATTCCCGCTCTTTTGGACGGAATTCTCGCTCTCATCAATCTTGATTCCTATGTTCCGCACCCTCTTGTCATGATGGCGCCCGCTTCTGGGGACAGTCTAGATGAAAATGTTGAAAAATCATTCCGGGCGGTTATTGACCGGCGATGGCCGGGGACTCCCGCAATTGAGCGTATTGAACGTTTCGCGTTTTATGAACGGACAAAAACAGCTTATGCGGTAGTTATGACCGGTGAAACGGTAAAATACGGAAATATCATTCTGAAAAAGGGGGTTATTCCTTTAGGGAAGTAATGTAAACGTTTACATTATTAGTCAGGTATATGGGAAAGACAATCAAGGATGTGGCAGCAGAGGCGGGGGTTTCAACCGCCACGGTTTCACGGGTTTTTGCACCGGATAGTGCGGATACAGTAACCGAGGAGACGAGAAACAGGGTTATGGCTGCGGCGGAAAAACTTGGTTACCGGGTAAATTATACGGCGCGGAGCCTCAAGCGCCGTTCCACAATGACGATTGCGGTAGTTTTTCCTGAACTGGTAAACGATTTTTTTATGGACGTGGCCGAGGGGATTGAAAAGGAGCTTCTTGCCAAAGGATATACCATGATCCTGTCTTCCTCTCACAATTCTGTTGAAGAAGAAAAAAAGCGGGTTGCCATGTTAGCGGACCGTCTGGTTGACGGGATGTTGATTATTCCGGCGGGGTCGCAGGGGGAGCATCTTCAATCGCTTTCGGAGCAGGGAATGCCCATGATCTTGGTAGACCGGATTGTTGAGGGAACAGAACTTGACGCGGTAACATCCGACAACGAGGAGGGAGCTTTTCATTTGACCAAAGCCCTTCTTGCGGACGGTTTTAAGCGGATAGCCTTTGTAGGCGGTGAGATAACTATCTCTACCGCGAGGGAACGGCTTTCAGGCTATGCCAGAGCTTTTGCCGAAGCGGGGATAAAGTCTGATCCATCGTTGATCTGCCTTGGCGGTATGGAAGTGGATGACGGTTACCGGCAAATGGCAAAGCTGTTGAAAAAGCGGAATCCGCCTGAAGCAATAGTCACGGTGAATCTTATGGTTCATTTAGGGATGGAAAGATGCTTGTGGGATATCTATGGTCCCGTTAAACCCGGGGCGGAACCTCCGGTGGTTATCGCGGGCTTTGATGAGTCCCGTTATACGGCTTTTTTGCCTGCGTGCCGCTACATCGCTTCGCAGGATGCGGTGGGTATGGGCAGGCAGGCGGGCAGGAGAATTATCGAAAAGATAAAAAAGAAAAAGATAAATGATAAGAATGAAAAAAACACGGAGCGGATTATCCGTCTTCCGGTAACAATAAGTTCGCCTAAGGCGGGCAGTTCTTTGGGAGAGAATCGGGATTGGAAAAAGAACCGTATGTCTTTAAAAGACCGCCGTTCAACGCATAAGGCAGTGCAAAACGTATATACGCAAGGAGAAAGTGTTACCGTTCCACGGTAATTTCGTTCGACTTCGCCGCTTTTCTGTCCTTTGGACAGACCGGGGCGTAAAAAGGAGAAAAAAAATGGCAGTAAATCGGTTTAGAGGACAGTATCCAAAAATCGGGATCAGGCCGACTATTGACGGCCGGCAGGGACCTTTGAAAGTTCGTGAATCTCTTGAAGTTCAAACCATGAACATGGCAAAGGCGGCCAAAGATCTGCTTGAAAAGAATCTGCGGTATTCCAACGGTGATCCGGTGCAGATCGTTATCGCCGACAGCACTATCGGCAGGGTGGCGGAAACCGCCGCGTGTGCGGACAAATTCCGGCGGGAAGGCGTTGACATCACGCTTACGGTAACTCCCTGCTGGTGTTATGGTTCGGAAACCATGGACATGGATCCTTCTACGATAAAAGGCGTGTGGGGATTGAACGCGACCGAGCGGCCCGGCGCGGTGTATTTGGCTTCAGTGCTTGCCGCCCATGCCCAGAAAGGGCTTCCCGCGTTCGGTATTTATGGCCGCGATGTTCAGGATGCCGATGACACAGAGATTCCCGCGGATGTAAAAGAAAAGATTCTCCGTTTCGGAAGAGCGGCCCTCGCTGCCGCCACCATGCGCGGCAAGAGCTATTTGCAGATCGGTTCCATCTGCATGGGGATTGCAGGATCGATCATCAATCCTGAATTCTTTGAAGAATACTTGGGGATGCGGGTTGAAAGCGTTGACGAAGTTGAGATCATCCGCCGCATGGAAAACAATATCTACGACAAAAAAGAATTTGAGAAAGCGCTTGCCTGGACCAAACAGTACTGCAAGGAAGGCTTTGATAAGAATCCTCCCGAATTGCAGCGTTCCCGCGAAGAACAGGACAAGGCCTGGGAATTCGTGGTCAAGATGATGTGCATTATCAAAGACCTCTTTAACGGCAACCCGAATCTTCCCGAAGGCTGTGAAGAAGAACAGCTTGGGCATAACGCCATCGCCGGCGGGTTCCAGGGTCAGCGCCAGTGGACGGATTTCTATCCTAACTGCGACTTCCCCGAATCGCTTATGTGTTCTTCCTTTGACTGGAACGGCGCGCGCGAACCTTATGTTCTTGCAACCGAAAACGATACGCTCAACGGCGTGGGAATGCTGTTCGGAAAACTTTTGACCAATACCGCGCAGATTTTTGCCGATGTCCGCACCTACTGGAGCCCCGAAGCTGTCAAGCGTACAACGGGTTACGATCTTAGCGGCAAGGCAAAAGAATCAGGCGGATTCATTCACCTTATCAATTCTGGCGCGGCTTGTGTTGACGCAAACGGCGCAATGAAAGACGCAAACGGCAGCAGTGTGATGAAGCCTTTCTGGGAAGTAACAGACGACGACTGGAAAGCCTGTCTTGAAGCAACTACATGGAACGCCGCGGACTTCGGTTATTTCCGGGGCGGCGGTTTCTCATCGCGCTTTATCACCCAGTCGGAAATGCCTGTTACGATGTCGCGGCTGAACCTTGTTAAGGGAGTCGGGCCGGTGCTGCAAATCGCGGAAGGCTGGACGGTCAAACTGCCGGACGATGTGTCGGATAAGCTCTGGAAGCGCACCGACTATACCTGGCCCTGCACTTGGTTTGCCCCGCGTGTTACCGGCGAGGGAGCCTTCAAAACCGCTTACGATGTAATGAATAACTGGGGGGCGAACCACGGTTCAATCTCTTACGGCCACATCGGCGCGGACTTGATTACCCTTTGTTCTATACTTCGGATTCCTGTGTGTATGCACAACGTACCGGAAGAACAAATCTACCGGCCCAATTACTGGAACGCGTTCGGCATGGACAAAGAAGGCGCAGACTACAGGGCTTGCGCGGCGTTAGGCCCGATGTATAAATAAAGCAGAAGGCGGAGGGATATGGAATACGCAATAGCCGTTATCGACATCGGAATGACTAACAAAAAGATTGCAGTGTATGATAATTCTCTCCGCCAGCTTGACGCAAGGTATCGGAACTTCAAACCAAAGATGGTGAAGGGTCTTGAAACCTTGAAGCGATGGAAGCATGGTTCGCCGAGGAACTAAAAGACCTTGTAAAGAAATATCCCATAAAAGCATTGGCGGTAAGCGTACACGGCGCGACTTTCGTATGTGTGGGGAAGGACGGCGATCCTGTTGTTCCCTGCGTGTATTACACCCACGAACCGGGCGATGATTTTTACCGCCGCTTTTACGAACGTTTTGGAAAAGCGGAAGACCTTCAACTAAGAACAGGCACACCCGCTTTCAGGGCGATGATCAATCCCGCGAAAGGCCTTTTCTTTGCGAAGGAACAATTTCCGGAAGAGTTTAAACAGGTAACATCTATTCTTCCCTACAATCAATATTGGGGATTCCGTTTTACCGGAAATGCCGGCGTTGAAACTACCTACATGGGAAATCATACTTATCTGTGGGATCAAATCGATAATAAGCTTTCCTCTGTGGCGCGCGATCTTGGAATAGCGTCGCTTTTGCCGAATGAACTCCGCAAGCCTTGGGATGTGCTTGGAAAGATAAGCGCGGATTTTGCCGCAAAAACCGGACTCTCGAAAGAAACTATCGTAACGATGGGAATCCACGATTCAAACTCGGCGATGCTTCCGCATTTTGCGAAGAAGGGAGAAAAAGGATTTATTCTCAATTCAACCGGAACCTGGTGCGTTATCATGAATCCGGTTGAAAAGTACGGCTTTGCCGAAGATGAACTCGGTAAAGTGGTTTTCTTCAATATATCCGCGTTCGGGACGCCGATTAAAACGGCAATCTTTTTGGGCGGACAGGAGTTTGAAACCTGGTCGCAATGTTTCATGAAACTGTACAAAAGGAACGATATACCCGGCTGGGATGAAGCATTATACCGTTCCGTGCTTAAAGAGAAGCGGCTTTTTTTGATGCCTGAATTAACGCAGGGTTCCGGACAGTTTCCTTCTTCAAAAGCGCGCATCGTTCTGGACGGAAAAAATTATCACTTTGATGATTTATCTTCGTTTGCCGATCCATCGTTGTGTGCTTCTGTTAAATACACGGAAGTTTTTGCGGCGCTTCGTATTTCTCTTGTCATGCAGACGCTTACCGCTTTGGAACGCGCCGGTATCGAGAAGGGCTATGAAGTATTTACTGAAGGCGGTTTTCGTATCGATGATTCATATAACATGTTGCTTGCGTCGTCTTTGCCGGACAACAAGGTATCTCTGACCGATATTTCGGAAGCGGCCGCGTTTGGCGCGGCAATGACGGCGAAAATGGCGTTGACCGGAAAGTCTCTTAAAGATTTGGCCGGAGATTTTAAGATTAGTTACCGGGAACAAGAGAAAAAGAGTTTTCCGGAACTGGGGTCTTACCGCGAAGTTTGGCTCGCGGAAGCTGAAAGTAAAAAACAAACGGTTTGTTAAACCGGATTAAAGATACATTTTGCGGAGGAGAACGTGATGAAAAAAATTGCGTTGATTTTAGTGGTATTGTTGGCGCTGTCATCGGTAGTGTTTGCCGGCGGCGGGCAGCAGCAGGCGGCAGGAGGGAGTTCTAGGGTACAGATCGCCCTTCTGATGAGAAACATGGACGAGCAGTTCCTTAAGGACTATTCCGACAATGTCAGAAAACTGGCAGCGGAAAAAGGCATTGATCTGAACGTGCAGGATGCCCGCAGTGACGCGGCTACCCAGCAGACCCAGCTTGAAACCTTGCTGAATCAGGGCTACAAGTATTTCGTGATTGTTCCCTGCGTTACCGAACTTTCGGACACAATGAACGCGGCAATCCAGGCCAGGGGCGGAGCGGCTGCCTATTCAAATATTCAGCCCACCGTTGCGTCTCTTAAAGTCGGCAAAACCTTCTTCTATGCTTCTTCCCCGGAATTCGTGGGCGGAGCATATCAGGGCGGTATCATTGCGGATTACTTTGACGCAAACCCCGCAAAGGCTCCCGGCAAAGTGGTAAAAATGATTTTGATCAACGGTCAGCTCGGCCACCCCGCACAGGTTAACCGCAAGGCAGGTCTGATTGATGAACTTCAAAAACGCGGTTATTCCGTTCAGATTGTTGCTGAGGACACCGCTAACTGGGCTCCTGACCAAGCCAACGAAAAAATGAACTCCTGGATTGCTTCTTTCCGCGATCAGTTCAATGTAGTCGCGGCACAGAACGACGGTATGGCTCTTGGCGCGGTACAGTCTATGATCTCAAACAACATGGTGAAAGCCGATACCAGCGACGGAACCAGGCTCACCGTTCCTGTATTGGGCATTGATGCAACAGGCGACGCCATCGCTTCCATGAAGCGTAACGAACTCTACGCCACCGTATTGCAGGATGCTATTGGTCAGTCTGCGGCGGCTTTTGATGTGATCTACCAGGTCGCTTCCGGGACTTACCGGGCCGGTAATCCCGCAGGCGGAACTCCCGCGGCCACCACCCCGATAGATGAAGCTCCGGCTAACGACGCGGCTATCATCGGTCAGTGCTACCTCGTACCCTTTGTACCGGTAGACAAGGCTTCGGATTATTACAAGACCCATTAATGTGTGAAGGGGTAGGGAGTACCGGCAGGACTCCTTACTTCTTAATGTAGGAACTTTTGCCGGAACGGTACATTATCAATACTGTTCCGGCGAAGATTGTTCCATTCTGGAGTAACAATGGCAGACAATATTCTTGAAATGCGCGGGGTAACAAAACGGTTTCCCGGTGTGCTTGCTCTTGATGATGTTTCCTTTTCTGTAAGAAAAGGAAGCGTACATGCCCTGATGGGAGAGAACGGCGCGGGAAAATCCACGCTCATGAAATGCTTGTTCGGTATTTACCGGATGGACGCCGGAAGCATCTTTGTTGACGGCAAGGAATGCCGTTTCAACAGCGCCGCGGATGCTATGGCAGCCGGGGTTTCCATGATCCATCAAGAGCTGTCCAATGTGCCGGAACGTTCGGTCGCGCAGAATCTATGGCTGGGACGGGAACCGCTTAACAAGCTTCACTTGATCGATCACAAAAAAATGCGCCGGGACACAACCGCGCTCCTTGAAGGACTCAATTATCATTTTGATCCGGGTGTGCGTATGAGCAGTCTTTCCATCAGCCAGCAGCAGGGATGCGAAATTGCCAGAGCTGTTTCGTATAACGCTTCTATTGTTGTGATGGATGAACCTACCTCGTCGTTAACCGAGAATGAAGTCGATCATCTTTTTCATATCATCAATGAGCTTAAATCCACAGGGGTTGCGATCATATATATATCCCACAAGATGGAAGAGATATTCAAAATTGCTGATGATGTTACTGTTATGCGCGACGGAAAAGTTGTCGGGACGTATCCGGTACAGGATCTTAATCACGACAAACTTATTTCGCTCATGGTAGGCAGGGATTTGACGAACCGCTTCCCGCCGGTGGAATCCGAAATCGGCGAAGTGTGCCTTGAAGTGAAAAATCTGACCGCCGCAAATCCGCGCTCGTTCAAGGATGTTTCCTTTGAACTGCACAAGGGTGAGATTTTAGGCATCGGCGGTCTTGTGGGCGCTCAACGTACGGAACTTGTGGAAGCGATATTCGGAATCCGAGGCGTCGCAAGCGGGGAAATTTTGGTACATGGTAAGCCTTTAAAAAAGGTACGTCCCTTGAATGCGATTGAATCGGGAATCGGACTTGTTACCGAAGACCGCCGCAGTTCCGGTATTTTTCCTCTGCTTAATATAACAGTGAATACTGCTGTAGCTTCGCTTGGAAAATATAAAACCAAAATCGGACTTCTGGATCACAAGAACCTTGGCAGCGCCGCGTCCGATCAGAATCAGCAGCTTAGAACAAAAACGCCTTCGATGGGTACTTTGATACAGAACCTTTCCGGCGGAAATCAGCAGAAGGTAATTTTAAGCCGCTGGCTGATGACTGTGCCGGATATTCTTATCATGGATGAACCTACAAGGGGAATCGATGTGGGAGCGAAATACGAGATTTATATGATCATGGCGGAACTGGTAAAACAAGGGAAGGCCATCATTATGGTTTCGAGCGAGATGCCCGAGCTTATCGGAATGAGCCATCGCGTATTGGTTCTTTGCGAGGGGCAGCTCACCGGAACGCTGGAAAAAGAGGAAATTACCCAGGAAACGATTATGCGCTGTGCGACCCGTTTTTCCTGAATCATAGTTTCTTATTTAAGAAGCTGCAATTGCAAAACTGAAGTTTTTCAATTGCCTTCTTTGCAAGGAGGAATGATACATATGAACAAAATGAAGACAAGAGAATTCCTGAGTAAATACACTACCTTTGTTACCTTTGTGGTGTTGGTATTTGTTTTAACACTTTTGACCAGAGGGCGTGCTTTGACCTGGGATTCGATCAGGACGCTGATTATCGCGGAGGCGGTACGAGCCTTTGTGTCTCTGGGTGTCGGCATGATCATCATCACGCGCGGAATTGATCTTTCTATCGGTTATGTGGTTTGTCTCACGGCTTCGGTTGCCGCGTCCTTCGCGCAAGAACCCACGCTTGCAACCGCCATTTATCCGGGCAGAGTTTTCCCCCTGATCGTTCCAATTGTGATGGCTCTCTTTGCGGGCGGTCTGTTTGGTCTGTTGAACGGGGTATTGGTTGCTTACGGCAAACTTCCGCCTTTCATCGCAACACTGGGAACCATGGTTATCGCGCGCGGTATTCAGCTCATCTATACGAAGGCCGCCATCGTCAGTTCTTTGACGGCTCCCTTCAAAGCGATTGCGCAGACATCTATCGGCCCCGCGGGTTTCCAAATACCGCTTCTGGGAATTTATGTGGTGGTAATCGCGTTCTTCGTATGGGTGCTTCTGAAACACACGCGGCAGGGAACGAACTTCTACGCTATCGGCGGCAACGCACAGGCGGCGAGGGTTTCAGGCATCAACGTAGAGAAGGAACTCGTTTGTGTATATCTTTACGCGGGTTTATTGTACGGATGTGCCGGCGTGCTTCTTTCAAGCCGCCTTGCGCTCGCTAACGCGCTGACGGCTAACGGAATGGAACTGGACGCTATCGCGGCAGTTACGGTCGGCGGCGTTTCACAGACCGGCGGCGTAGGCACCGTGAGCGGCATGATCATCGGTATTTTTACGATGGGTCTTATCAATTACGGCATGAGCTTTATGGCGATTGACTCGTACTACCAGTATCTGGTGAAAGGCGCGATTATTATTGTCGCGGTATTCTTCGATATGAAGAAATACGCGAAGCGTGCGTAAAAGTAAACCGCGCCCTAATGTATTAATATTAGTTTCAATATGAAAAGGGGAAACAGTTATGGAAGGAATGATGAAGGGAGTGTATCTCCCCGGAAACAGTACGGTTGAGTTTAGAAACGTTCCGATACCCAAGCCAGGACACGGGCAGGTTCTTGTGAAGATGAAAGCCTGCACTATCTGTGGGAGCGACATTCGCGCGATTTACCGCGAACACACAGGCAAAGGCCCCGAAGGGTATCAAGGAGTGATTGCCGGACACGAGCCTTGCGGTCAGGTTGTTGAAGAAGGACCGGGCGTCAGGCGTTTCAAAACAGGCGCGCGTGTTATTGTGTATCATATTTCAGGATGCGGACTCTGCCACGACTGCCGTATGGGTTACATGATTTCCTGTTCGTCTCCTCTGCGCGCGGCATACGGCTGGCAGCGCGACGGCGGCATGGCGGAATACATCCTCTGTGATGAAAAAGATTTGGTGGAACTGCCGGATGAACTTACTTATGCGGACGGCGCGCAGGTTGCCTGCGGCTTTGGAACGGTGTACGAAGCGATTTACAAAACCGGCGTAAGCGGAGCCGATAACGTTCTGGTTGTCGGGCTTGGGCCGGTGGGTCTTGCCACGATGATGCTTGCCAAAGCGATGGGCGCTCAAAAAATTATCGGTGTTGAAAGCAACGATTACCGAATTGATCTTGCAAAAAAACTCGGTCTTGGTGATTTGATTTTGAAAGCGGGACCGGACAACGTAAAAGAGATTAAGGACTACACAAACGGAAGGGGCGTTGAACGTGCCTTTGACGCTTCGGCCAGCGACGCCGGCAGGCAGACCGCGATTCGCGCGACACGTCAGTGGGGAAAAATCGCTTTCGTCGGCGAGGGAAACACCGTCAGCTTCAATCCCAGTCCTGACATCATTCACGATCAAAAGACGATTTACGGAAGCTGGGTAACAAGCATCTGGCTGATGGAAAATCTGGTTGAGGAACTTGTCCGCTGGAATATTCATCCGGATGCTCTCGTGACGCACCGTTTCTCCCTTGATAAAGCTGATGAAGCCTACACGCTGATGGACGGCGGGAACTGCGGTAAGGTCGCCGTGTGCGCCGATGAGGAATTGAAATGACATCTGTAATTGACAACGCCGGCATTCCGCGGATAAGACTTGCGTCTGGCAGGGATATTCCGTCTATCGGGATGGGAACTTTCGGGTCGGATAAGTACGGCCCCGAAGAAGTATCTTCCGCCGTAGCCGGCGCCATCCGCTGCGGATACCGGTTTTTTGACTGCGCGTCGGTCTACGGCAACGAAGACCTTATCGGCAAGGTTTTTGACGCGGCTTTTCAGTCGGGCGATGTAAAGCGTGACGAGTTATTTATTACATCAAAGGTTTGGAACAATATGCATAGTCCGGGGCAGGTTCACGCGTCTATCGCGAAAACCCTTGCCGATCTCCGGCTGGCGTATTTTGTTCACTGGCCTTTCCCCAACTATCACGCTCCGGGCTGTGACGGCGATTCCCGCAATCCCGATTCCGTTCCCTTTGATGTTGACCGCTTCATGTCAACGTGGAAGCAGATGGAAGAGATTTACGAGAAGGGACAAACTAAGCATCTCGGCATGTCGAATATGACCATCCCGCTGAAAGAGGTTCTTCCTCTGTGCAGGATAAAGCCCGAACTTATCGAGATGGAACAGCATCCGTCTTTTCAGCAGCGGGAATTGTTTGATTATTGCCGTGTGCAGAATATTGTTGTTATCGGTTATTGTCCTATCGGTTCGCCGAACCGTCCCGAACGGGACAAGGCTCCCGGCGATGTTGCGGACACCGAACTGCCGGAAGTTGTTTCTGCCGCGGAAGCGCACGGGATACATCCGGCTCTTGTGTGCATTAAGTGGGCGGTTCAGCGCGGTTCTATCCCCATTCCTTTTTCCGTACATGAAAAAAATTACGCGGGAAATCTGCGCGCCGTTACCGAAGACCCTTTGACTCAGGATGAGATGAAACTTCTTGAAAAGGCGGAACGAAACTGCCGTCTTGTTAAGGGACAGGTTTTCCTCTGGCCGGGCGCAAAAGGATGGGAAGACCTTTGGGATCTGGATGGGACAATTACAAAATAACAATGTGAAGGAGTATATTTTCATCAAAAAAAGAATATCGATTTTCATTGTAAAATACTGATTGTCATTATAAACTGAAAGAGTAATCAGAAAGATGTTAATCTTGTTTGGGTTTCATCCCTGATACAAAAAACACTTGGAGGAAAAGTATGAAAAGAATGTGCGCAATTCTGTTAATTGTTGCATCTGTGTGCGGCGCGGTATTTGCCGGCGGAAGAACCGACTCCGGCGCGGCAGCGGCAGCGACAGCGACTGTTCTGAATAAGGACAAACCGTTAGTATTCTTTAACCGGCAGCCTTCGGACCCTGTTTCCGGCGCTATCGACATGGCCGCGATGAATTGGAACGGTCAGACGTATTATGTCGGCTTTGACGCTGCCGGCGGCGGCGCTGTGCAGGGTAAATTGATTACCGATTATCTTGCCGGTCAGACCGCTGCTCTCGACCGCAATGGCGACGGCATTATCGGCTATGTATTGTGCATTGGTGATGTTGGCCACAACGACTCAAAGGCCCGTACCGAAGGCATCCGAAAAGCTTTAGGGACTTGGAATGGTTCAACCGATCCCGGTGTTGCCAAAGAAGGTTCTGTCACAATCGGCGGCACAGCTTTCAAAGTTGTTGAACTTGAAAGCAGGGCGATGACCGGCACCGACGGTTCTACTTGGAATGCCAACGCCGCTACCGACGCCATGAGCGGATGGGCGACTAGATTCGGCAATCAGATTGACATGGTTGTTTCCAACAATGACGGTATGGCTATGGGTTCTCTTCAGGCTTCAAACTATCCCGCGGGTGTTCCGATTTTCGGGTATGACGCCAACGCGGACGCTATCGAAGCTATCGGAGCCGGAATACTTTCCGGAACTGTTTCCCAGAACGTAGACGCTCAGGCGACAGCGACTCTCCAGGTTCTCCGCAACCTGCTTGATGGTCTTGCAGGCGCCGATGTGTATACCAAAGGTATCACCACTCCCGATCAATACGGAAACAAGATTTCCGCCACTGTTGACTACAGAGCCGGTGAAAAAGCGCTGATGGCCCAGAACGCCGCGGTTAACGCCTCCAACTGGAGAGACTACACTGCCGGAGCACGTGACGCCGGTATTAAGCAGAGTTCCGCTCCCAGGAAACGGGTGCTGCTGACAATCTATAACTCGGCGGACAACTTCCTGTCTTCTTCTTACCTGCCCGCGTTGAACTACTATGCCCCTCTGTTGGGTATTGATTTGACGGTTGTTCAGGGTGACGGACAGAATGAATCCAGCGTTTTGGATAGATTCACCAACCTGAATAATTTCGATGCCTATGCAATCAACATGGTCAAGACAAACTCAGGAAGGGATTACACAGATAAGCTGCAATACTAAGTTATTGAAAGTTTCAGTTTTTTGAGTAAGTAGTTTTAACAAGTTCCCTCATGGATGCAATATTCTTTGGGGGAACTTTGGTTTGATGCCCCCTCTAAGCAAACAGGGAAGTGTATGAATGATATAGTGCTCGAAATAACCAATTTGTCTAAATCTTTTGCGAAAAATAAAGTGCTTGACAGTATCGGTCTGACGGTAAAAAAAGGTTCTGTTGTCGGGCTCATGGGCGAAAATGGGGCCGGAAAATCAACCATGATGAAATGCCTCTTCGGAATTTACAGCAAAGACGAAGGCCGCATCTCTCTGCTGAATAAGCCGGTTGATTTCAAAAATCCTAAAGAGGCGCTTGAACACGGGGTTGCCATGGTTCACCAGGAGTTGAACCAATGCCTTGACAGAACCGTTACCGACAATCTTTTTCTGGGAAGATATCCCACCCGTTTTGGAACGATTGACGAAGCGAGAATGCTCAAGGAGGCTGTGGCTCTTTTTTCCTCTCTTGAAATGAACGTCAATCCAAAAATGGTTATGCGTACCATGTCTGTCTCTCAAAGACAGATGGTTGAAATCGCGAAAGCCGTTTCCTATGACGCAAAGATCATCGTTCTTGATGAACCTACTTCATCCTTAACGGAGCGTGAAGTACGTAAACTTTTTTCAATAATCAATAATTTAAGAGAAAAAGGTGTTTCTTTTGTGTATATCTCGCATAAAATTGATGAAATTTTTGAGATATGCGATGAAGTTGCTGTTTTACGTGACGGAAAGATGACTCTTTCCAGTCCGATAGAAAATATTGATATGAACCAGCTTATTTCGGCGATGGTTGGGCGGTCTTTGGATAACCGCTACCCTGATGTCGATAATGCGCCGGGAGAGGAATACCTGGAAGTGAAAAACCTCTCCACGAAGTACGAACCCATTCTGGAGGATATTTCGTTTACCGTAAAAAAGGGAGAAATATTCGGGCTCTATGGGCTGGTCGGCGCCGGGCGGAGCGAACTCCTAGAAGCGATGTTCGGCATCAGAACAATTTCTTCGGGGGTGATTGCCGTTGGGGGAAGAAAGCAGAGATTCAATAACAGCCGCGACGCGATGGATCACAGTTTTGCTTTGGTAACGGAAGAGCGGAAGCTCAACGGCATGTTCGCCAAGGCCGCTATTCAGTTTAATATTACCATTACGAACCTTGCGAGCTACAAATCCGGCGTGGTGCTTTCCAACCGGAAAATGTGGGACGCTGCCGAAAGGGAAGTGAAAACAATGCGCGTAAAATGCGTTTCCGTAGATGAGCTGATAAGTTCTCTGAGCGGAGGAAACCAGCAGAAGGCTATCATCGGGAAGTGGCTTGAACGGCAGCCGGATATTTTCCTTCTTGATGAGCCCACGAGGGGCATCGACGTAGGCGCAAAGTATGAGATTTATCAGCTTATCATCCGCATGGCAAAAGAGGGCAAGACGATTGTGGTTGTGTCCAGTGAAATGCCTGAAATCCTTGGAATAACCAACCGCATAGCTGTTATGTCGAATCACCGGCTTGCGGGAATTGTCAATACGAAAGAAACAGATCAGGAAGCTCTGCTGCGCTTGTCAGCAAAATATTTATGAGGGACAATATGGAAACCGGACAGAAAAATGAAAAGAGCGCCGTGACGGACGCGGTATCGTATGAACAAGATCAAAAGTTACAAGAATATATCCGTCAGCTTCATGAACTGAGGAAAGACGGGGCTAATAAGATTTTATTGTTAAAGCAGGAGATGTTTTCCGCTAAAAGGAATAAGCTGATCGATCCGGAAACCAGGCAGAAAAAGATTGAAAGCTGTGAAAGCCAGATTGTGGAAGCTAAGAAAACAGCCAAAGCCAATAAACCTGAAGAGACAAGGCTTTCCCATGAAGCGGTAAAATACTCGAACAGCTTTGCTTCGGCATACATAAAAAAAGTCGTCGCCGAAGAAACCGAAAAGGAAAAACAATATAAGGCTTCGTACCGGGATGATGTCATCGAAATAAAGGAGACGGGAGCCGCCGAAAAGGAGAAAATTCGCGCAAAATACAGTGACGGAAAAACTGCCGCTCATGTTCTTAATGAGGAGTTGGAGACCCACGCGTTTGAGCTTCGGTCGAGACTATTTGACGCAAAGAGTAAATTCCAGTCCGCCGTTAACGCCGCAAGGGACGCGAAGAACCAGGCTTTTGTTGAACATGTTCAGATAAACAGAAATCTGCGCAACGGGAAATCAAAATTTTCCGAGGATATTGCGCTGAATTTCAGGAACTACATTTATAAATTCAAAATGGCTAAGTTCCTTCTCAACAACGGTCTCTATCTGGCGATTCTGGTATTCTTTGTTGTCTGCATCGTTCTTGCGCCTCTGTTAAATAAAGGGATTCTTCTGTCGCTGCCCAATTTGCTGACCATTTTGGAAACGGCGTCCACCCGTATGTTTTATGCTCTTGGCGTTGCCGGATTGATTCTCCTTGCGGGAACCGACTTAAGTGTTGGGCGCATGGTTGCGCTTGGTTCGGTTGTTACCGGACTGATTCTGCATCCGGGAAAGAATATCGTGTCCTTCTTCGGTATGACCCCCTGGGATTTTACCCCGCTTCCGATGGGCATAAGGGTTATTATGGCGCTCGTTATTTCGGTTACTCTGTGTGTTTTGTTCAGTTCCTTTGCGGGGGTTTTTACCGCAAGACTGAAAATTCATCCCTTTATTTCGACCCTGTCAACGCAGTTGATTATCTACGGACTGCTCTTTTCCGCGACAAGCGGAACTTCTGTCGGTTCTTGACAGCGGTATCAAGAATCTTCTTGGCGGACGTTGGATTCTGGGTCTCCTTAATGGAGAGATGATCACTTTTCCCAAGCTGATTATTCCCGCGGTCATTGCCATTATTGCGGCGTGGTTTGTCTGGAATAAAACCATCTTCGGCAAAAATATGTATGCCGTAGGCGGCAACTCCGAGGCGGCAAGCGTAAGCGGCATCAGCGTGTTCAAGGTTACCTTGGGAGTTTTCATCATGGCCGCGATCTTCTACGGATTCGGCGCATTCTTTGAGGCCTTTAGAGCGAACGCCAGCGCGGGAAATGGTCAGGGATGAACTTGACGCCATCGCCGCCTGTGTTGTGGGGGGCATATCCTTTAACGGAGGCATCGGAAAGATCAGCGGCGCGGTTATCGGCGTTATTATCTTTACCGGTATGACGTACTGCCTTACATTCCTTGGCATTGACACAAACTGGCAGTTTGTGTTCAAGGGGCTTATTCTTATCAGCGCCGTTGCGTTGGACAGCAAAGTATCTTAGGAAGAAATAAGCAACAGACGGTTCGATCAATAGTAAAACGCAAGAATAAATGGCCTGAGTTTTTCTCAGGCTGTTTTCATGTCGATATTGTGGCATCATCCCGCGGCGGAAACATTACCTCATAGCAACAGGATCGATCTTTTTTATTATTCTTCCGCTTATTTTTGCCGTGTTTTTTAATTGTGAAGTAGTGGTGATAACGTCTACTCCGTCCCGAAAATTACTGTTCCATTTTCCGTTTTCTGTGGTAACGACTAAGCACACTTTTTCGGGAGATTTATGGTTATTAATAAAATGATTGATTGCTTGAACCACATCATCATCATGTGCGGTAGTAACAATGATAATCATATCCCAGATGTCTTCATTTGTACTTATCAATTCCTCTTCATTAATCACGGAAAAAAGTATGGGCCTGCTGTAAAAATGATCCGAGATTCTTTTTACCAGATTATTCTTAAAATGGGACTCTTCGCTTACAATGAGAACATACGAATACTCAAAACGTAATTGATTAACAACATAAAATTGCTCTGCGTTAGTTTCGTTTTTCGGCAGGAGCTTCATACTGAGGGATACACTGCCGGCTATCATGACAACAAGCACAACAGCGGACAATGTCACGGTTTTTTTTACATTAGACATAATCTTTTCCTTGTTTTTACATAAAAAAATTTTTAAAGTATTCCGAAATCCCCCAAATTAACCCATATCCTCCCCGGAATGATACTTTTCTGCTTATAAATTCAGATTAAGACGATTTCGGGATAAAAACAAGAGAAAATGATCGAATTGTGCAGGATATTTCCCCAAACTGAGAGCATTTGTTTATTCAATTGAGAATCAACAAATGCCTCCTTGGGTGCGGTTTTGTGATTTTTTCGCGCAAAGAATTAATACGCGGCCAGAATATCCAAAAGTCTGTCTTTATTGATGGTTCGCAGGAAGCTGGCAAGACGGGGACCCTGGTCTTTTCCGATAAGCGCTTGATATGCCGCGCGAAACAAAATTTTGCCGTCCATGTTGTGTTTTTCGGCGGTTTTGTAAATTGCTTCCGCACAAGCTTTATCGTCCGCGAAACTTTCAATAACCGCGATAACATCTTCTCTAAGACTTTTTACGGCGGCTTTTTCATCATCTTGCAAAACCGATGAAATCTCCCCGGACGGACGGAGCTGAAATTTGAATTCTTCGGGAGCGCATTCTTCGACCCAATATTTAGCGCACATGCAGCGGCGGCGGAGACCTTCGAGCTGTTCACTCTGTATATCGTCAATGTCCGCGATAACCTTTTCAATATTTCCGTCCGCAATCTGAATCAAATTACAAAGATGACGAAACGGAATTTGATAGGGCATCATTACGGGCATATTTCCCACTTGGGAAAGTTCGTAAATGCGGCGTTCTTTTTGGTATACCGATTCATCTTTTGCTTTTTCCGCGCCCCACGCGATCCGTTCGGTTTTATCAAAATCTTCATAGGTTTTAATAACGTCAAGATCAAAACTGATGGTAAACTCTGTGTTGGGCCTTGTTCCCGCGAACAGATACCGCGCGATTTCCGGAATGTACACCCGTAAAACATCGGCAAGATTGATGACATTGCCGGATGAACTGGACATCTTTCCGGCGCTTCCCTTTACGCCGATAAAATCGTAGCGGAAACTGACAGGCGCATCCCAGTTGTAGACTTCTTTGCAGACGAGGCGCGCCGTATCAAAAGAGCCGCCCTGACTGTGATGATCTTTTCCCGCTGGTTCAAAATCTACCTTTTCATATTCCCAGCGCATAGGCCAATCAACACGCCAGCCGAGTTTTACGCCTTTGGAAGATCGGATATCTACGGTTTCTTTGTGATTGCAGGAGTTACAATGATACGATACGCCCCACTCACTATCCCAGCCGTCAATGTCCGTTTCGTCCTTATTACAGTTGTCGCAGAATACAGAAATAGGCCACCATTCGCCTTGAATCTTGTGATCATCGTCACGAAACTTATCGAGAATGTTTTTAAGCTGATCCCGGTGTTCCAGAGCCGTGCGGATTCCTTCGGCATATAAAGAAGACCGGTAACGTTCAGATTGATAGAGATATTCGGGATATATTCCCACTTTGGGCAGCTCCGATTCAACATCGACTTCGTTGTGACGGGCGTAACTTTCATCCCGGCCCGTAGGATCGGGAACCATAGTGATGGGAAAGCGGAGATGTTCCGCTAACATTTCCTGCCGCGGCATGTTCTTTGGAACTTTGCGAAAAACATCATAATCGTCCCAGGAATAAATGAAACGGACTTTTTTACCCTTATCCCGAAGCGCGCGCGCAACAAGTTCGACGCTTATAATTTCGCGAAAATTCCCGATATGTACCGTTCCGGAAGGGGTAATTCCCGAAGCGCAGGTATACGTTTCCTTGTCACCCTTTTCCCGGATGATTTTTTCCGCTGTCTGATCAGCCCAATGAAGATGCTTACTATCCATAACCCAGTAAGTATACCGAAAAAAACCAGTTGTCTCAATAGAACGACAAAAAAAATCCGGTGGTTGAGGCCCTCGAAACCACTCGCCGGACTGCATTTTCTTCGCATGGTCCCTTCGAGTGCCTCAGGGGGACCGTCGGGAGTATTTACTTAACAACCATCACTTTTCGGATTTCATCTATAGATGGACCTACTATGCGGATAAAATACATGCCGCGCGCTACGACTCGTCCGCCGCGGTTCTTTCCGTCCCAGGATTCCATGTAATCACCGGGAGAACGGCTGCCGCGGTACAACACCTGGACTAGGGTACCGTCCATAGTAAAGACCTGGACTGTTACCGGGCCGCTCCTTGTGATGGTATAGTCAAGATACGTTTTTTCACCCTTTGTAGGATTGATGACGTTGTTTAGAATAGTCGCGCCGCCGCGCTGGAGAACGAGTTCTTTTATATTAAAGCTAAAAGGCTTAATCCTGCGGTACCAATCGGTTGGGATGGGAGCACCAGGAGCTATATCCAAGTGGCCTGCCGCCAAATCAGAGGCACCCGGATTCAGATCCAGATTTGGGATCGTGAAATAGAAATCTACAACATCCATATCGGTGTAATCATTTTCGTCCTCACCCAAAAGGTAATACACCAGATTGTTGCTTGGTGATGAAGCCGGTTTTGTCTCAAATCGTTTGCTTAATCCAAAAGGCTTGGGAACCAAGCCCGATTTATAGAACAGCCATAATCCGTCGGAAGTATGAGGACTTGTTCCTCTGAAAGAAGAAGGAACGCTGGCACCCATAATCAAATCTGGGTTTGGGCTGAAAAGAGGATTGACCATTACATCAAGCGTAATTTCCATATCCCGCAAAGTTCCGGAGCCGTCAAACTTGCGGATTGCGACAAGATCAATTTCATCCGCCGGTTGGAAAGGTTCCCGGAATCCGATTTCATCTCTCCCGAAAACCGGCCAGGCAAAATACCGCTTATCGTTGGGACCAACCGGAGGAATGGAAATAAGGATGTCGGTTATCCTGAAAGTAAATTCTTTTTCGGTTTTGGGATTCTCAAGAAGAAGCGGTACGCGCGTATCATAAGGAGGAATAAGGGAATAAACCTCGTACTTTGCGTCAACTGGAATTCTTGGATAAGGATAATCGGGACTGTGCAATGGGAGTTCAGGTTTAAAATCCACCACCGCCGCACTGTTGTATATTTTATAAGGCAATTGTTTCGTCATGTCTTCAATGGTGAATTTGTCGCTTGGATCAAATGTAATCAGATATTCAGAAGCGTATGTTGCATTCATGAGCGTTACGGGATTCACAAGAGTCACGGGAGAAATGGCTGTAACATTTTTTACCGTATAACCAGGAACGCTAATTTCAGGCTTTGTGACAGGCTCAGAGAATTGAATGAATAATTCCTGCGATGTACTGCTGTCATCCGCGTTTTTGGGGAGCATAAGCGAGTAATGTACAATAGGCCATGTAGTATCAAACGTTTCCATTTCCGGAAGAATAGTCATAAACGAATAGTTGAGTCCGCTGTCGATTTCTGTTATAGAGTCGTTACGCAAAAGCCGCCATGTGAGGACATTTCCTCCATCGGCATAGGGCTGCGGTTCCAGATTGATATAGAACATATCATTCTCTCCCGTCACGCGGGTGGGGGAACCTTTTACTTTGTATCCGTCTACCTCAATATTGAACAAGGTCGGATCAAAAACTCCGGTAAATGTCGTAGATGCCTGAACCCGGATTCGGTCAATCCGTCCGTCATAATCAGAGTCTTCGGTGTAACTGTAGATAAACTCGATGCCCTCAGTCCATCCTACACAGTAATGCGGATAATGTGCGTAAAGAGAAGAATCGGTTAAATCCGCCAAGTGAGGAACGGCATCAACATGATCAAATCTGGCGCCCATAAGATTGATTGATTTAGGTTCGGCCCAGGAGTATTTTACCGTTACATTATCGAAATCCATATTTGCTGTCTCAACTTTAATTGTCCAAAAATAATCACGGTTCAGCTCAAGCTGGATGTTCACCGGGTCCTTGTCGCTGTTCTCATCTGCCGGAACCGCAAAGATGGATTCGTCGTAATCGGCATTATCCATTTTTGTCAAGAGCGTTCTATCGTTTGGAGGAGATTCGGTATCAGGATCAGGATCGATAGTTTTAACGATAAATTTGCCGGAGAATGTATGCGAAATATTATCAATAATTTTAAGATCATTTCTCGCGAATTTTATCACTATTCTTGCTGGCGTATCAGATTCAAAGTTAAACCAGGTTGTTGACCCCTGAATATGAATTTCTTTTACACCATCGCTGTCGTCATCTTCTCCGGTCTCAGCGGTAAATTTCACCGTTCCGTTTCTGGGATTGAAAGGATTGGGACTGGCCGCATTGTTTTTAAGATACTGCCGCCAATGACGGCCGACCGTTATCTTATGGCTGGTGCTGGATACATCGAGGGTTCCGCTTTGAATAATAATGTTACGTCTTACAGAGAGAGGCGATTCAAGGCTTACATCGCTGTTATTTATAACAAGATTGCCGATTTGTTTGTCATTCGTATGTACCAAGGTACTACCGGCATCAATAATAATAAAATCTACCTGTTCCGAAGTACCAAGCGTGTCGGCGCCAATCGTGATATTTCCCGATGAAGTAACGGTTTTCGTTCCGGTTCCCTCGGCCGCAAAGGTAAATTCGTTTAACGCGGAAAAACCGAGAGTGGTAAGAGCGGCCGCTTGATTTGCTGTATCTCCAAAAGCGAGTATTCCGCTGTTTCCCACAAACCCAACGGCAGAAGAAAGTAACATATTGGAAGTGTCCATAAGCCAGGCAGAAGAAGGATCGATGGTAAGCGTTCCATTGTAAATCGCCAATTCTCCGTTTTGAGCTCCCTTGCTTTCCGTTACGATAACTCCGTTTTTGTTGTTGATAACTATCTTGCCTTCAAACAGGTTTCCTGCCGGTTTGAATATTTGCTGTGCAGTTCCTTCAAATTTGATAACATCGCCGTTAAGAATTATTCCATTGTTGTTGAAAGTTACATTTTCTTTAAAAATAATATTTGGGTTTTTATCGGAATCAGGCGACCCAATAATTTGTCCGTCGTTCAAACCTTCGTATATGCCTTCAAAAATTACGGCATTGCCGTCTGCCGCTGCGGGGCCCGCATGAATATGGCCATCATTGTTGATATTCGTTCCCGTAATAGTGATGCTCCCTTCCGAATGCACATTTCCGTTAAAGGTAATAGTTGTTCCTGAAACGGTGAGCGTTGAAAACCAATGAGGATTGGGAGCGCCAAGATCATTGGCGGAAATATTTCCGGTTCCGGCATTAAGCATAAGGCTTACGTTTGAAACGGATGCCGATGTGTTTCCGTTTAGTTCGATGTTACCGTCTTCTGGGCCGGTAGAAAAAACAACAGGGGATGTAAACTCAATGGGACTAGAGAACGACATATTTGTATTTGCGGTAGTGATATTGGCTCCGATACTATTCGTACCGGTTTTGTTGGAACCGGAATCTTTTTGGGTAAATCCTCCCGCGGCTTCGATGGTACCGTCAGTACCGGTACTAAATACGCCGTTGTTATCAATAACAACAATTCCGATTGCGTTTAGCGCGGCTTCTACCGTTAAGCCGGTACCGGTAAAAGAGAAGCTTCCGCTGTAATTCTGAATATCAGCAAAAGTTGTCGTTCCGGTTCCCGCTGATTGGATGAAATTAACCGCGTGTACGGCGCTTGAAAAATCCGCGTCATTTGCGCTGCTTATCGTCAAAATCCCTAATCTTGCGGCATCGGTTCCAGCGGTTTCCGCAATGGTAATGTCCCCGCTTCCCGAGTTAAGCGTAAGACTTTGAGTATTTGCGGCGGATGGAATTATTGCTCCATTCAACGCAATATTTCCGCCGTCTGCGCCAGTGGAAAAAGTAACGGTTTCATTCAAGGTAAGCTCAATGTTCGCCGCAAAGCTGATAGGTGTTGATGTAGTGGTGATGTCTGCCCCAATGCGGTTTGTTCCGGTACCGTCTTGGGTAAGCCCGCCGCGAGCTGTAATTTCACCGGCAGCACTTGTAGTGAAAAGACCATTGTTCGTGATTGTTGTTTCTCCGGTTACCGTCACAGCATCATTTACCGTTAAGTCAGTACCGGTAAAAGAAAAGGTTTCTCCCACTGTCGCGGCATTATTCACCATTAAGTTGACGCCGGTAAAAGAAAAAGCTCCGCTGTAATTTTGAGTACCTGTGAAGGTAGTCGTTCCCGTTCCCGCTGATTGAATAAAACCGGCAGTGTATACAGCGTTTGAAAAATCTACATCTCTTGCATTGCTTACCGTCAAAGTCCCTAATCTTGCGGCATTGGTTCCCACTGTTCCCGCAACAGTAATATCTCCGCTTCCTGCGTCAAGCGTAAGATTATTAGCCGCGATGCCTGCGGCAGAAATAACATCGGAGAAGGAAATACCGCCTGAGGCTGTTATGGTCACATCATCAATATTATTCAACGCAACAGGATGATTGGCAGAGAAGGCAGCCGTTCCTAAGTTGATAGTACGTGATGATCCCAAAGTGTTGGGGAAAGTAATAGCACTTGCAATCAAATTTACTTTGTGATTTAGAGAAGTATAATCTCCCGCAACGTGAATTGTTCCGTTAGTTTGTACGCTAAGTTCAAACGGCGCGCTTGATACACCAGACAAAGAAATGTCGCCGTTTTGAGAAGTTCCTCCTACCGTGAACGACAAGGCTGTGACGCTGTCCCATGCGGAAGAATAATAGACTTGCGCAATATTTTTATCCTCATCGCCATATTCAATTGTGTAATTGGAATCTTCAGGACGAATAGAGAAGTTTCCATTGCCGGCATTAATGGAAGCTGTCACATTATTAGTAGTAAGCTCGTTGACAATAAATTCGATATTCCGATTTGTTCCACTGGAAGTATCAATGGTCTTTTGTACATCTAAACTGCCGGACGTTACTTTTAAAGCGGGATTAGTATTTCCCGAAACGGTAACATCATCTGAAAAAGTTATTTTCCCGGTTCCATTGGCAAGCAATTCCAGATTTCTATTTGAATTAATTGTATCTTCAAAAATGATATTGCCATTGTTTGCGGTAGTTTGTATGACAGCCTTCGTAGTTGAAGTGTTTAATATTACTTCATCTCCGAATGTTATATTTCTTCCCGCGCTTATTTCCGTCAATGCGGCAATAACCGTTACCGTCCCGCTCAACGTTGTTGCTGTGTCTCCGGCGCCAATGATCACATTCCTGTTGAATGTTACCGGGCCTGTAATGCTCATCCCGCTGTTTGTAGTTAAAGTGCTGCTAAAGATTGTTGATCCAATTCCGGTAATAGCAAGAGAAGTCCCTGTTCCTGTTCCAACCGCTGTTACGTTTGTGGAACCACCAATATTTTCATGAAAATTGACAATCCCGTTGCCATGATCAATAGCAAGATTCTGACTCCCGTTTACCGTTCCGGAAAAAGTTATGTCTCCGTTACCGCTGTTGATAGAAACATTATCGCCTAATGTGACGTTATCTGAAAAAGTTACCGCTCCGCCGTTGGTGGTGATATTGTTATTGAGTGTAATAGTGTTGTCTGGAACGATATTCAACGTAAGAGCGGCATTATTTGTTTTTATTCCGTTTGTCCCATCACCTACGGTAAATCCTGTGCTGTTAGTAAATTGAATTGTTCCGGTACTTGCTCCGCCGGTGTGTAATACTCCTGCGAGATTTGAAGTATTATCCAAATTATATATTCCAGGCCCATTCAGAATAAGCGTTCCGCTTGTCCCCGCGTTCACCGGTGCGTTTGCGTCCTGACTTAGGGTTCCGGCGGTGGCGGAATGAAGCGTGATGGTTCCGCCTGTCTGCAATGCAACACCCCTTACTCCTGGTATAATTCCATTTCCATCAAATACATTAAGATTACCGGTATTCTTTTTTATTGATATTGCATCCCCATTTGTAGATAACACGGCAATATTCAAAGGCGATTGTGTCGCGCCGATTTCAATTTCTACCGCCGCATCAGCCTTGATTACCAAAGATGATAAACCGGCACCACTTATGACTTGATCATCGGTGTTTACTTGAATCGCGCTGCCGGTTTCCAAAGCAAGCGTTGATACAGAGCTGTCCAATGCGAAAGCATTGTTGATCGTAATCAATCCCGAAGGATTCATAACAGAGCGGCCAATCCGTAAGGTCTGTGACCGGAGGTTCGCTAAACTGGTATCATCCAATGCCAGGCCGGTGCCGGTTCCCCCAAGGAATATTGGGCGGGTGGGGCTGTAGTTCTGTACGTATATTGTGCTGCTTCCGGCATTCACTGCCGCATTTATATCCATTTCATCTGCTGTTAGGGTTATATAGCTGTTAGTTGATGTAATTCCGGTGATAGAGTTTACAGTTCCAACTGTCATTGTTCCCGATGTTTCGGTAATGGTTATTGTTCCGTTAGTTCCATCATTGTCGGCTGCTGCCGTCATGGATATTCCGTTTTGATAATTGATATCGCCACTGTTGTTTTTTAAACTGACATTTCCCGCTTCATTTGCCACAGCATCCAAGTGTATCCCGTTCCGTGAAGTTACATAAACACTTGCCGCCGTTATTTTTCCACCGGTATCCTGGCTTATGGTTCCTGTTCCGCCGGTAAGTGAAAGTGTTACATTTCCAGTGGTTCCAGCGTTCACCCCGTTACCGTTTAAAGCGATATTCCCGTTACTTGTCGTCATACTTACCGCTCCGGCGGAAATACTTGTTCCCGCATATTGGGTTATGTTTGCCGACACTGTATTCCCTGTTCCGCCGACAGTCACGGTTCCGCCGGTCGCAATTGTCCCGACATTCACCGTCGCGGCGTTCCCTATGCTTACAGCCTGAGCGGTTGTATTCGTATTTGTTATGCTGCCGTTAAGGGTTATGGTTCCAGCCGATCCGGCTTTAAGACTCACGATTCCGCCGCCGGAATTAATCGCGGCAGCGGCAAGGCTTGTTAAGTTACCGTTAGCAGAACTGAGCGATACCGCGATGTTTCCGCCAGTGATAGGATTAGCTATAGTGATATTTCCGCTATTTGCTATTAATGTTACCGGCTGATTATTTGTGATTATTCCGTTTGTCTCATCACCTACCGTAAATCCTGTGCTGTTGGTAAATTGAATTGTTCCGGTACTTGCTTCGCTGGTAGTGATTGAAGAACTAACAGCGTTTGATTGTATAAGCGTATAGGCTCCCGCTCCATTCATGACAAGCGTATCTGCGGTTATGATTCCTGTTTGAGTTATATTTCCGGAACCGGTAAGTATAACCTCGTTTTCGGAATAGATATTCCCATCAAGATTGATGCCGCTTCCCGAAATAGTTATATCATTAAAACCGTTGGAACTTGTGGCGCCAATATCTGCGGTCGTGACGGTTCCGGTTCCGGCGGTTAAGGTTATCGCTTTTTGAGTATCAGCCCATGTCATATCAGCAAGAGTGATATCTCCGCCGTCTGTATCGGTACTAAAAGTGATGTCAGCTAAACCGGTAATAACTACGGGACTTGCGAAAGAGAGATCTTTGTTAATGGTAGTAATATTTGCCCCAATGCGGTTTATTCCGGTACCGTTTTGGGTAAATCCCCCGGCAGTGATAATAGCAGCATTTACCGTTAAGTTATTTCCGGTAAAAGAAAATGCTCCGCTGTAATTTTGAATGCCTGTGAAGGTAGTTGTTCCCGTTCCCGCTGATTGAATAAAACCGGCAGCGTATACAGCGCTTGAAAACTCCGCATCTACCGCATTGCTTATCGTCAAAGTCCCTAATCGGTTTGTGTCACTGGTTCCCACTGTTCCCGCAACAGTAATATTCCCAGCTCCCGCGTCAAGCGTAAGATTTCGAGTATCTGCATCGGCGGAAATATCTCCTGAAAAAGTGATGCCTACAGCCGTTACATCAAGTGATGCCTTCAACTCAACTTCTATGGGATTGATATTATTGCCGATGTTCAAAGCTGTTGTTGTTAATGATATTTCAGCGTCTGTGATAACATCTACTTTTTTTGTGTCTAAAATAAATTCATGCGCAGATGTATAATCCCCCTGAATGCTAATGAGCGTATCATTTCTTAATGTTGTTTTGACCTTGGCAGTATCGACTCCCGTCATAGAGACCGTACCCGTATGCCCTGTTTTTCCGATAACTAAAGAGTCGGCATCAATATTTGTCCATTCTGATGAATAATAGACTTGCGCAATATCTTTATCCTCATCGCCATATTCTATTGTCATCGCTGTGTTTAAAGGAGTAAACGTAACAGTTCCCGTGCCGGCATTGATAGAAGGAGCATTTTCCGTAGTAAGATTATTCACTTCAAAGTAAATATCTTTATTCGTTCCTCCGCTGGTATCAACAAGCGTGGTATTGTTTTTTACTTCCAGTCCAGCCGCCCTTACTGCCAAAGCGGGATTGGTATTTCCCGAAACAGTAACATCATCTGAAAAAGTTACCTTCCCGGTTCCATTGGCAAGCAATTCCAGATTCCTATTTGAATTAATTGTATCTTCAAAAATGATATTGCCATTGTTTGCGGAAGTTTGTATGACAGCCTTCGTAGTTGAAGTGTTTAATATTACTTCATCCCCGAATGTTATATTTCTTCCCGCGCTTATTTCCGTCAATGCGGCAATAACCGTTACCGTCCCGCTCAATGTTGTTGCTGTATCTCCGGCGCCAATGATCACATTCTCGTTGAATGTTACCGGGCTTATAATGCTCATCCCGCTGTTTGTAGTTAAAGTGCTGCTAAAGATTGTTGATCCAATTCCGGTAGTAGAAATGGAAAGAGACGATCCTGTCCCTGTTCCAATCTCTGTTGTAGAACCAACCGCTCCGGTGAATGTAACAGTCCCATCACCATGATCAATAGTAAGATTCTGACTCCCGTTCACCGTTCCGGAAAAGGTTATGTCTCCGTCGCCGCTGTTGATAGAAACAGTACGGCCTAATGTGACATTATCAGAAAAAGTTATCTCTCCGCCGTTGGTGGTAATATCATTATTGAGTATAATAGTGTTGTCAGGAACGATATTCAACGTAAGGGCGGCATTATTTGTTTTTATTCCGTTTGTCCCATCACCTACGGTAAATCCTGTGCTGTTGATAAAATCGATTACGC
>QMCD01000441.1_pt1 | contig 31928 bp, 28 predicted proteins | sample 1821841 | NCBI WGS metagenome assembly QMCD01 (sample SAMN01991225, study PRJNA193472) | Termite gut metagenome, whole genome shotgun sequencing project. | isolation source: worker | host: Macrotermes natalensis | reverse complement strand
CCCCATCAAACAGCCCGCGGCCGTTTCCCCAGTGCGCGAGCCTGCGCAAACAACTCCACCGCCTGCTCAGACAGCCTCACCGCCTCCTGTACAGCGGCCCCTCCCTGCGGCTGTTTCTCCCGCACGCGATGAGCCTGAGCGCCCGGCTCCTCCGCCGGCGGCTGTACAGCAGCCGGCTCCGCCTATTCGTCAGCCGGAAAGTTCTCCGGCTGACTCTCCGGCAAGTTCCGTTCCGCAGACGGTAATTCCGCCTGTTTTACCCCAGATGCAGCCCGAAAATCTTCCGTCTGAATCTGTTCCGCAAAGCGCCGCTCCATCTTTTGCAAACCGGGACGATGACCAAAGAACAACAATACCGGATTCTGATACATCTTCAATTACCTCTTCAATCATTGCCGATTCAAACGAACCGCCTGTTCTTCCTCCGGAAACCGTGCCGGTAAATCCTCCTGTTCCGGCTGATGAGGCTCCCGGAAATCAAACCCGGGAACCCCAAACTCAGACAGAGCCGATTGTTCGGCAGGAAACCGGCCGGAATAACGCTTCTTCCGCAGCTGTTATTGGCGGTATTTCTTTCCCGTTCATTATTATCATATTGTTAATACTTCTTGCCGCGCTTATTATTGGATTGATTATCTTCATGATAAAGCAGTATCAACGTTCTCCCGGCAAGGCCGTTTATGAGGCGAGTAACTATACCGCCGCGGCGCAGCAGCAGGACGCGGAGGCGAAGAAAAAAAACGCGGAAATGCTGGCTTCTTTCGCGGCCGGACAGCGGAAAGGCAGCGGAACGCGAAGTCCGTACAGCCGAAGCAGCCTGGAGAATAATGACATTCCAATCAATGGTCCGTTGATGCTTTCGCTCTTCGTGGAAGATCAAAATACCGCTATCGGGCGTAGAAATATCCATACGGCTAAGTCGGGGACAACCTTAACTATCGGCGGACGTAAATCAGATTTCCTTATATTCCTTGTTCCGATGCCTCAGCATATTGCGGAAGTGCATTTTGACGGCAAAAATTGTACCTTTATTCCCAAAAAGCCCAAATATTTCCCTGATATTGGTTCAGAGCCGGTGCCCACATGTATCGGGAAAACTATCAGAGTTATTTCCGAAAAAAATTATGAATTGTTTATAAGAATAGAGCGTTTTCAGGATCCGCTTTTTGAGCTGAACCGGCTGATGAATTCGATCAGCCTTCCCGGCCTGCCGGATGCATGAAACGTAAGATGAAAAGATTCATCTTTATCATATTTCTGTCCGTTGTTTCGCTGCATGTATTCTCACTGGAAATATTGGAAGTAAGGGAATCATCATATACAAAAATCGAAGCCGATATTAACGCGTCGTTGCGGTTTATGTTTCCGTTTTCGGATCCTTCCGCCATTGCGCTGATGGATTTGAGCGCGGGCATCGGATACGGTATTATTCCGGGACGGTATTATATCGGCATAGCAGCCGATGCGGCAATCGGGCTGGATTGGCTTACGCTTTTTTCGCAAGATGAGGATGATTCTGACAGCGAAAAAGAACAATTTGGATTCAGCCTTGGCGCCAGAATATATAACTCCATAAGAATGGCCGAATTTACAATAAAACCGTTTTTTGGCTGCGATTTTTTATTTATACTATCCCCGATGCTGTATGCGGGAATGGAAGTATCATATAAATTAGTAGGGCTTGAATACGCGCATTATTTTGGGACAGAACAAGGTAACCCTATACGGCACCAATTATCGCTGAAATTTCATTTTCCGCTGGAAGAATAAGAATCATTCCGTTTCCTCTTCCACGGTTTCTTTGATGGGAATTCCCAGTTTTTCCAGGGTTGTTCTGGCTTTTCTTGAAAGACTGCCGTATTTTTTTTCATCGGTAAAAGGCTGAATCTGGTCTCCAAGGCTTGTGAGGTTGTTTTTTACGGCCATGTCCATAGCATAGGAACGTTCCACTACCCCGCCGGATTCCAGAAAACGCGATGCCAAACCGCTTATTTTGGGAGTAAGGGCTGCCGCGATAACTCTGCAAAAACCGTTGTACAAAGCTGTCTGATTCTTGCTTTTTGCCTCATCCAGTTCGGCGGCAAATTTCTCCGCGTAATCATCGGCTTTTTGTGTAATGAGTACCTCTCCGGCGGTAATCCGAACCCGGTCGGAATTTTTCCGTTCAAAAAAGATGTCTGATACAATCGTAAAACATTCGCCGGTACCGATGTTTCCGAGGGCTTTTATCGCTTCATCTTTGACCTGGGGAACTTCATCTCTTTCCGCGCGGAATTTTAAAAAAGGAATGGCGGCTTCAAGTTTTCTTTCATTTGCGGCTTGGGCGGCGGCAATACGGGTCCGGTAAAACGAATCGCGGAAAGCCTCGATAATCGCGTTATCAACATCGCCGCCGGAAAAAGGCCCAAGGGCTCCGACCGCTGTGGAACGGAGATTTGGATCGGAAGAAGACACACAGTCGATTATTGTCTCAAGCCCGCCGGGATCGCCGATTTTTGATAAAGCGCTAAGGGCCGCCATCCGCCGGGTGACTCTTTCATCATTATTGCCCGCAATACCGACGAGAAAACCAACACCGCCGGAAATGCCGAGTTCTCCCAAGGCGGCAATAATTTCCATCCGGTTATTGTCGCTTGTTTCATTATTCTCATAATAATCGATAAGGTATTCCGCGCTGCCTGCCGCTTTTTCGGGATCCGCGCCGCTGCATTGTCCCAGGGCTTTAAAAGCCGCTCCCAGGTAGCGCTCCTCGTGGGAATCAAGCACATCGATAAGCACATCAACCGCGTCGGAAAACTTGACATTGCCGACATACGTGATCGCCGCTGTTACCGTCTGGGCAGCTTCATCATCCCTGTTTTCGATTAATTGCAGCGCCTTTGCTTCAAGGCCGCTTTTTTCATGACCGCCGAAAAAGGTAAAAACTTCTGTCAAAATAGTCGTATTTTTTGTTGAATTCAAAAGATCGATAAGTTCATCATCCATAGACTCATCGTTTTCGCTTTTAAGCGTTTTAACAAGCTCGATGATTTCATTTTCGGTACCGTATTTGAGTGTTTCGTATCGTTCTTGTTCTATTTTCGACCGTTCTTCTTCCTGGGAAAAAAGAGCGAAGAGGCAAAAAATCATCAAATAAACACAGGCTATTTTTTTCATATTTTACTCCGATCCGCTTCGCAGCTTGTCTATTTCATAGACCGGTACTTTGAAAGAAACGATTTTTTAAAATCAAGAAAAATATCCTGCTCGATTGCGTTTCTCGCTTCTTTTACCAGATTGTGCAGAAAATACAGATTGTGATAGCTCGCAAGCATGGAACAAAGTATTTCCTCTGTTTTAAAAAGATGTCTTAAATATGAACGGCTGTACTCCCGGCAGACTTTACAGGAACATTCGCTGTCGATAGGATTATGATCAAATTGATGTTCGGCCTTTTTTAAGGCAAAAGAACCCTGCCGGGAAAAAACATGACCGTTTCTGCCGATTCTCGTGGGAAACACGCAGTCGAACATATCGATGCCCTGCTCTATCGCGTCGAGGATATATTCCGGCGTGCCGATTCCCATGACATAGCGGGGTTTTTCTTTGGGAAGAAGGCTTGCCGTATGCGCCAAATATTCGGCAAACACTTCGTAGGGCTCACCCACGGACAAGCCGCCGACAGCGATTCCCGGAGTATCGGCCTTTATGACCGATTCCGCGCTTTGTTCCCGCAAATCCTTAAAAAAGTTTCCCTGCACTATGGCAAAAAGATTTCCTTTGTAACCCTCAGAAACGGCATTCTTCCAGGATGAAAGCGCCCTTCCAAGCCATAAATCGGTAATCTCCGCGGCTTTGGCGGCTTCTTTTTTTTCTATGTTCCACTTGGTGCACACATCAAGCTGCATCTGAATATCGCTGTTTAATATGCGCTGAATCTCTACAACTTTTTCGGGAGACAACACGTGGTAAGAACCATCAATATGAGAACGGAATTTTACCCCTTCGGGAATAATTTTCCGCATTTCGGCCAAAGAAAAAACCTGAAAGCCGCCGGAATCGGTAAGGATATTCCCTTTCCATGCCATGAAATCGTGAAGGCCGCCGAAAGTTTTGATCACCTCGGTTCCGGGGCGAAGGTAAAGATGATAGGTGTTGGACAGAATAATTTCAAATCCGATTTCGTTTAAATCGTCTTTGGTGAGGGCTTTCACGGTTCCGTTTGTTCCGACCGGCATAAATACCGGGGTTTTCACCGTTCCGTGCGGAAGCGTTAAGAGACCGGTCCTTGCCTGTGTGTTCGTATCGGTATGATGAAGGGTAAATATTGATTCAGCCATATCAGGTTTTCGTACTCCGTAATAAAAATAATCCGCCTGTAATGAACGTGATAACCGGAATCCAAGCTCCAAGCATCGGCGGGATGTAATCCAATTTTGCCATCATCATCGTGATCATTTCCATAATATAAAAAACAACGGAAATACCCAGGCTCGTTAAGAGGCTCATGAGCAAAATATTTTTTCTGAACCGGCCGCCCATAGTTACAGAAAAGAGGATAACAACCATTGAAGCAATCGGAAAAGAAAAACGATGATAGAAATCCGTCTGTGCGGCGGTATAAGGCAGTCCGGTTTCTTTTAAATCGCGAATAAAGAGAACCGCGTCTTTAATCGGAAGTTCTTCGACAGCAACGGCATTTCGTTTAAATACATCAGGATGCTCGTTATAAACAATCTTTCCATCATAGGGATGAGAGCGCAAAATATCATCAACCCAGGAATATACCAAGGCATTCCGGAATTCCCAACGGTTATCATTCCAATCGGCTCTCTGTGCTCTTAAGAGAGAACTGAATTTTCCGTCAGGAGTCTGCTCTACAATGATAACACCGGTCAGGCTTTTTGTGTCATCATTATATAAATCGACAGAATAAATCGTTTGACCATTATTTGTTCTAAAAACAACATTTGCCTCGTTTTTTGAAAAATTCGGATTTACCAATGATCTTGAAAGATTGTTTTTTTCTCTAAATGTCGGAATAACCACAATATCTTCAAAGAAAAAAGAAAAAACCGATGCGAAGATTCCAAGGAGAAGAAAAGGCAGGATAAATCTTCTGTAGGGGATGCCCGAAGAAAAAACCGCCGTCAATTCATTTTTGGAACACAGATCGCCCAAGGTATAGGCTGTGGCAAAAAGCAGGGAAATCGGCAGGGCGTAAGAAATACTTTTCGGGACATAATAGAGACTTATGCTCATCATGTTCCGGAATGACATGTCGCTGTTAAGATAACGCCAAAGGTTTGTAAAAAGATCAATCAAAATCACCAACGACACAAACATGAGAATTGACACAAAAAATACCGGAAGAAATTGCTTTAATATATAACGGTCAAGGATCATTATTGTCTTACCTTGATTATTGTCAACACAGAACCTATGGAAATCGCCAGAATATTCGGCAGCCACATAGACCAAAAAGGCGAAAATCCCAAGCGGATTCCCATATTTTGTCCGCTGAGAAGAAGCGCCCAATAAAAAAAGGCAATAACAAGGCCGAAAATGAAGCCCATAGTCTGACCGCTTTTTTTCGCCAAAAGTCCAATCGGAACGGCCAAAAACATAAAACAAAACGCGCCGAATGGAATAGAAGACTTTTTATAGAACTCCAGTTTATAATTCGAGAGATTTCTGTCCCGTTTTATATCTGCAATATATTCTCTTTCGTGAGCAAGATTGGAAGCTAACGATTCCCTGGTATTCCAATTCCGCTCCGCACTTCCGCCGCGAAGGGCATCTTCAAGTTTCATCGCAATATTTATTGACCGGATTTTCCTCCTGGCAATTATTGATGCAATCTCCGACTCTTTCGTCTCTATATCTTTTTTTACATCCTTTGAACTCATTTGGCTGGGAGTGACGGAATAAGAATCGTCAAAAAAATCCGCCTGCGGAACGGTATACTGTAAAAAAGAACTTGACGCGTAATCGTAATTTTGCCGCGCTATTTCTCTTGATGTTTGAATAAACGCGTCAAAAAGATTGAGGCTTAAACCCCGAATACCGGCATCCTTTAACTCCGCGTTATTGGCCAGCATCATTCTTCGTTCTCCCTCGCTGGTTCTGTCTAGGATAACAATATTATCGATTACTGTGCCGGTTACATCTCCGACTACTACTACCGCGTCATCAAAGCGTTTGATAGAATTCGATTCCAGTTCCAGCGCCGGAATCGCGGAAAGGATTCTTCTGTAAAGTCTCATGTATTGTATCGTTCCCGCGGGAAGAAGCACATCGTTCGCAAAAAAAGAAACAAGGGAAATGGCTGTTCCCACAATGAAAGCAGGAAGAAAAATATTAACGTACGACAAGCCCGAACTGAGCATCACAAGGATTTCATTATCCGAAGAAAGCCGCCCGATGGTCATTAAGGTTCCCACAAGAGCGCCGAAAGGAGCGGCCATGGCGATTACCGCCGGAAGGGAATACAACACGAGTAAAGCAACCTGATAAAACGGAACCCGTTTAGACAAAACCTCCTGAGCCATCAATAACAATTGATTTACAAAAAAGATAAAGAAAAAGAAAAGAAAAGAAACCAGGAAAGAGAAAGCCGCTTCCTGTACAATGGATTTAAAAATAATGAGGGATATCCTGCGGTTCGACTTCATGACTTCATCTTAACCAAATTATAATCCAGTGGAGCCAAAACCTCCACCGCCCCGGCCGGTATGGGATAATTCCTCTGCCTCAGCCATGACAACCTGTGTTACAGGCGCAAACACGAGCTGCGCGATCCTGTCGCCGTCCTGAATCGTATGCGGTTCCCGGCCAAGATTGATAAGAATCACCTTGATTTCTCCCCGGTAATCCGAATCAATGGTTCCCGGGCTGTTAAGAACAGTAAGGCCGGACTTTGCCGCCAATCCTGAACGGGGCCGCACCTGACATTCATAGCCTTCGGGGATTTCCATTTTCAGCCCTGTAGGAACCAGCACAATCTGCATAGGATTGATCTGTATAGGTTCATCAACCCTTGCCCGAATATCAGCCCCGGCCGCCCCTTTACTTTCGTATCGGGGCAGTTCCGCCAGAGGATCAATTTTTACAAATAGAACATTGATCCTGCCGCCGTTTTTATCCATATTGCCGCTTACTTATCATCGCCGAGAGCATCGATATAGGAAAGATTCAGGCGGCCCATCTTATCAATTTCAAGGAGCTTGACGGGTATTTCCTGTCCTTCTTTCACCACATCATCTACACGGTTAATTCTTGTACGGGAGAGTTTGGAAATATGAACGAGTCCTTCCTTGCCGGGAAGAATTTCCACAAATGCACCGAAATCCATTATGCGCTTGACGGTTCCCTGATATATCCTGCCCACTTCGGGGTCGGAAACAATGCCGTTCACCGCCGCCTTTGCGTCTTCCGCGTCCTTGGTATTCTTACCGTAGATGGTAACGGTTCCGTCGTTATCCGTATTGATAGTAACGCTGTACTGCTCGCAAAGGGCTTTAACCGTTTTCCCGCCGGGGCCAATGAGCGCGCCGATTTTATCGGTATCAATCTTCATGGTAACGATGCGGGGAGCGAATTCGCTGATATGATCAATCGGCTTGCTGATGGTCTGATTCATGACATTGAGGATATGGAGCCTGCCGCGTTTTGCCTGATCCATGGCCTTCCTCATGACTTCCGGGCTGACGCCCGCGATTTTAATGTCCATTTGGAAACCGGTAATTCCGTCCGCGGTTCCGGCAACCTTAAAGTCCATATCTCCGAGATGATCTTCTTCGCCAAGAATATCGGAAAGAACCGCGTAACGGCTGCCGTCGGTGATAAGCCCCATCGCGATTCCGGCGACCGGCTTTTTCATGGGAACGCCGGCATGAAGCATGGCAAGCGTACCGCCGCAGACAGACGCCATAGAAGAAGAGCCGTTCGATTCCATAATTTCGGAAACCACCCGGATGGTATAGGGAAAAACATCTTTCCCCGGAACCATGGCTTCCAAAGAACGGCGGGCAAGATTTCCGTGGCCTATTTCCCTGCGCCCGGTTCCCATGCGGCCCACTTCGCCGACCGAATAAGGCGGGAAATTATAATGAAGGATAAAATGTTCCCGTTTGTCGCCTTCAATGTCATCATAAATCTGTTCATCAAAAACGGTTCCAAGGGTTGCAACGGCAAGCGCCTGCGTTTCACCTCTTGTAAACAAAGCCGACCCATGAGCGCGGGCCAGAATGTCTATCTCGCAGGTAATGTCCCGAATATCTTCGGTACCGCGTCCGTCAACACGGAGTCCTTTATCAAGAATAGAAGAACGGAGAATTTCATATTCCATGTCCTCAAAAAGAACATGGAACAGTTTTTGCTGCATTTCATCTTTGAGCTGTTCTTCGTATTTAGCTTCAAATTCTTTCTTTATGGCTTTGATTGCCGCTCCGCGTTCATGCTTGCCTTTTACAAAACAGGCCGTTTGCAGTTTCGGATAGGCCGCGCTCTGAATGGCGTCTTTGTTTTCCAGAACATACACCGTTTCAACCAAAGGAAGTTTTTCCTTCCCGGCGATTTTCCGAAGTTCATCCTGCAGATTACACAATTCGATAATCAGTTTATGGGCTTTTTCCAAAGCGGCGATCATAAGGTCTTCGTCAACTTCGTGAGCGCCGCCTTCAACCATGGTGATGCCGTCTCTGGTACCGGCAACTACGATTTCAAGCCGGGATTTTTCAATCTGATCGTAAGTGGGATTAAGCACAAGCTCATCGCCGACGGCGCAGACACGCACACCGGCAACGGGACCGTTAAAAGGAATATCAGAAATATGAACCGCCGCGGAAGACGCGATAATTGAAAGCATGTCCGGTGGATTTATCATATCGGTGGAAACAGTGGTAGGAACTATCTGAATTTCCCTTCCGAAACTCTTGTCAAAAAGAGGCCGCATAGGCCTGTCGATAAGCCTGGAAACAAGAATTTCCTTGTCCTTGGGACGGCTTTCCCGTTTAATGAAGCCTCCGGGGATTTTCCCCGCCGCGTAATATTTTTCGTTATAATCAACCGTTAAGGGAACATAGTCGAGCCCCTCAACACTGTTTGAACTTGTACATGCGGTCGCGATAACCGCGGAACCCGCATATTTAGCAAATACAGAACCGTTAGCCTGTTTTGCGATCCGGCCGGTTTCAAGGATCAGCTCCTCTCCGGCAATTTGAAATGTAACTCTTTGAATCATAACCTTTCCAAATAAAAATATAGGCTCTCCATTTTTGGATTACCTCAAAAAAACTTTTTTAAGTATCTTTTAAAAACTAACGCTTTTAAAAAATTGCTTACCTTATGGTCTTCCAGACACATATCCTGAGTTTGGAAGACTAACAAAAAAACCCGGAACCCGGCAAAAGCAACAAGCCGGTCCCGGGCTTCTGTCTTATTTGCGGAGCCCTAATTCTTTAATTAAAGCCCTGTAACCTTCAAGGTTTTTCCGCTGAATGTATTTCAACATCCTTCGCCGCTGACCAACCAGAATAAGCAAACCGCGCTGGCTGGATTTATCTTTCTTAAACTGCTTACAATGTTCCGTAAGCTGATTAATCCGCTCTGTCAAAAGAGCAATTTGAACATTTACCGCGCCGGTATCTTTTTCATTTTTTCCAAATTTATTCACGATACCGGAAACTTCTTGTTTGTCTAAAGCCATATCTTTTACACTCCTTGGGTACTATTTTAGTGAGCAGACAGCAATCAGCAATTATCAATCAGCAATAAATTCAACACTGTCCGCATGATATTTTGAAGGAACGATGATGTTTCCGTCATCAATAAAAACTTCCGTTTTTATTCCTTCATTTGAATTCACAGGATTTAACAACACAGGATACCGGCCGTTTGGCGGCGTAATTTGGTCAAAGGCAGCCGCGTTAAAAATGACTCCGCCGTTTCCAGGGGTTTTGGACATACCGCTTAGATCAATTTTAAAGTTTCGACCGAATAGAGACCGGGCCTCGACGAGGTCTCCGGACAAAATTGCGGCGCGGATTCTGCTGGAACTGACAAACCCGGAACCTGCCGTAACAGATTCCGCCACAAAAGTAGAAATCCCATTCACGGCATTGATCTCTTTGATAAGAGACACGCCGGTATCCAGCTTATAACCGCAACGAAAATTGCTTCCTATTACCAAAAAACGCAGATTTCCCCGAATTCTTAATAAATCGATGAATTCCCTTCCCCCTAGTTTACTGAAATTGCCGGAAAAGTCAATCAGTACAACTTGAGATACATTGAGGGACGCGAAAATCTCCAATTTAAGTTTCAAACTCATGAGATTGCCCTGAAATGTTCCGGGAAATAAGACAGATTTTGGATTTGAAGAAAAAGTAATTACCGTCGGGACAGCCTTGTTTTTCAGGGAAACAATCTTATGAATTAAAGATTGATGCCCAAGGTGAACTCCGTCAAACACTCCGATGGTTGCGGCAATCCTATTTCCGGAAACATCCTGATGAGCAGGCGAAGGTTCTTGATTAATGAAATCATCCCAGCTAATCACGCGCATACATGTACCCGTACTGCCAAGCTCCATGTTTTTTGCAGATAATACCGACAAAAGTATCATCCTGCCGAAAAACAGCTAAATTTATTATTTTTGTATCATTTTTTATACAAGATAAAGTAATTTGTGAAGTATTATCTGTATTATTATTTATACATGTTAAAGTATTTTCTAAAGCACATAAAAGAGAATCGATGGGACGGCCATTGATAAAACCGTCCGCGGTTATGTCATCAACCGTGATGCAGGGAATACGGAGATGCATAAACATTTGCCGGTCAACAGGACGCAGGGCTTTTCGGATTGCTTCGAGCGAATCGGATTCGGATAAAGGATTAAGGGCCTGCGTATCGGAAAATCCTGCTATGCTTGTCCGGTTCAAATGCAAGAGATGCGCGCAGGAAGCGGCGGCGTATGCTAAATCCCTTGCCAAAGAACGGATATAGGTTCCTTTGGAGCAGGAAACTTCTATCGTCCCTTCTCCGTTTTCATAAGGGCCAAGCTGGAGACTGTAAATTTCCACGGGACGTTCTTTCATGGAAAACTCTGACCCCGCTCTTGCCAGCACGGAAGCCCGTTTCCCATCAATATGAACCGCCGAATAAAGAGGAGGCGCCTGCATGATAATGCCGGTAAACCGGGGAATGACCGCTTCAATGTTTTCCCGTGAAGGAGGAGCGCATTCTTTTACAACGCGGCCTTCGGGATCGAGCGTGTCGGTTTCAACACCGAACCTGACAATGCCTGTATACGTTTTATCACAATTTTGAAACCAGGGAATGAGTTTTGTGCACCGGCCCGCCAGAACAATAAGCAGTCCTTCGGCAAACTTATCCAAAGTTCCCGCGTGGCCGACTTTCCGCGTTCCAAGGGCTTTTTTTACCATATAAAGAGAATCAAATGATGTCAAACCGGGATTTTTATGCAGAAGCAAATATCCGTTACAATCGTCATTCTTCGCGGCTTTCACCGGAAAGTCCCTCGATTTTCTTTATCATATCAAAGCCGTTTTTTATGCCGGTGTCTTCATGAAAGCGGAGCTTGGGAATCTGGCGGATATGCATGTGCAGATTCAACTGGGATTGGATAAATCCGGCGGCGCTTTGCAGACCGGCAACGCCTTTTTTCAATCCGGCGTCTGTCTTATAGCTTGAAATATACACATCCGCGTATCCCAAATCTCTTGAGACTTCAACCTTTGTGACGGAAAGAAACGCGTCAACGCGCGGATCTTTTATTTTGCCTTCGACAATAAAAGATCCTATTTTTTCCTGGATGAGCCGCCCCACCCGCTCCATTCTGAAATCAGACACTAACTCAACTTCCTGGCAACTTCGACAATTTCAAACACTTCAAATTGATCGCCGACTTGAACGGCATCAAAACCTTCAAGACCGATACCGCATTCAAATCCCGCGGCAACATCCTTTACATCATTTTTGAAACGCTTAAGAGACGCGATCTTACCGGTATGAATAACGATTCCGTCCCTGATAAGATTGACGCTTGCGCTGCGCTTGACGGTTCCGGTAAGAACATAGCATCCCGCGATGGTTCCGACTTTCGGAACTTTAAAGGTATCGCGGACTTCCACAGACGCGATGACTTCTTCTTTGGTATCCGGAGTCAACATGCCTTCCATAGCTTGCTGCATTTCCTCAACGGCTTTGTAAATAATATTGTACTTACGAATATCAACCTTTTCGGAATCGGCAAGGGCTTTTGCCTTCGGTGTCGGACGGACGTTAAACCCAATAAGAATGGCATTTGAGGCAATGGCCAAATCAACATCGCCTTCGTTAATGGCGCCGGGAAGAGCCTGAATCGCGCTCAGCCGGACTTCTTTGGTAGAAAGTTTTTCCAGGCTGGATTTAAGCGCTTCGGCGGAACCTTGAACATCGGCCTTAATGATGACCTTGAGTTCCTGAATTTCACCGTCGCTGATGGTATCATAGAGATTATCCAGGGTAATTTTCTTAACATGCTTGGAATCTTCAAACCGTTTTAATTCCTGCCGTTTTCCGCTGATACCGCGGGCCGTGCGTTCATCGTGCACTACCTGGATAGGATCTCCCGCATTGGGAATGCCTTCAAAACCCATAACCTCAACCGGCATGGACGGAGTGGCTTCATCAACCTTGGCGCCGCGGTCGTTAAAAAGCGCTTTGACTTTTCCGGGCCAGATACCGGCTACAAACGAATCACCTACATGAAGCGTTCCGGCTTCCACAATAACCGTGGCTACAATACCGCGGCCGTGATCAATGCGCGATTCAAGGATTTTTCCTTCGGCGGAACGGTTATAGTTTGCCTTCAATTCGCCTTGATCGCCAAGTTCGGCTTCCAACAGAATAGCGTCAACTAATTTATCGATACCTTCTTTTTTAAGAGCCGATACTTCCACAAACGCGGTTCTTCCGCCCCATTCACTGGGCATAAGGCCCAGTTCGGAAAGCTGGCTTTTTACCTTATCAGGATTCGCTTCGGGTTTATCAATCTTGTTTACCGCAACAATGATAGGAACGCCCGCTTCTTTCGCGTGATTAATGGCTTCTATAGTCTGGGGCATAACGCCGTCATCGGCGGCAACCACAAGAACAACGATGTCGGTTACCTGGGCTCCGCGCGCGCGCATCCTTGTAAAGGCTTCGTGACCAGGAGTATCAAGAAAGGTAATTTTTCCCTTGGGAGTATCTACCGAATAAGCGCCGATATGCTGAGTAATGCCGCCGAATTCACCCGCAACAGTATCCGACTTACGGATTGCGTCGAGCAGTTTCGTTTTTCCATGATCAACATGTCCCATAACGGTAACAACCGGAGGACGGGGGCTCATAGAAGATTCATCGTCGATTTCTGTTTCGATGACGGTTTCATCGTAAAGGTTCACGATTTTTACTTCTGTTCCGTACTCGGCAGCCAGGATTTGAACCGTTTCCGAATCAATCTGCTGATTGATCGTAACCATCATTCCCATGCTCATCAGTTTTGAAATGATCTCAGACGCTTTCAGATTCATCTTTTTAGCCAATTCCGATACCGATATAAATTCCATAATATCGATTACTTTCGGAATCGGGTTAACAACATGAGCCGATTTCTTTTTTTGGGAAAGGAGTTTTTCCTCCATTTCCTCTTCTTTACGCTGGTAAACAGGTTTTTTGGCTTTGAAGGATTTCTTGTTCGCAAAGCTCTTGCCTTCCATGGGAGGCGGTCCCGCGGGAGGCATTCCTCCTGGTCTTCCGCCGCCGGGTCTTCCTTGTCCGCCCTGTCCGCCGGGCCTTCCGCCAAAACCGGGTTTGGCATTATTGGGCCGCGGGCCTTGTCCGCCGGGTCTGCCTTGTCCGCCCGGTCCTCCGGGTCTGCCGTTATTATTCGGCCGTCCGCCCTGTCCGCCGGGACGGAATCCCTGCCCCTGGCCTCCCTGGCCGTTATAAGGCCTTCCCTGTCCGCCGAAGGGGGGCCTTCCCCCTGAATTATTATTACGGTTATTGTATCCGCCTCCGTCCTGGGAACCGGGGCGCGGACCTACGGGTCTGCCGCCGACAAAACCGGCAGCTCCCGCGGGCCGGTTTTGAAAACCTTGCGGTACGCGGTTTTGTCCGTCAGGACGCGGGCCTACGGGTTTCCCGCCTACCCGGCCCGCCGCCGCCGCCGGACGCTGGGTATTCGGCATTGACGAGACTCTGGGACTGTCGACCTGTTTTGCTTCCGGCGCCTTTTCATTACCCGGAGCTTCATTTTTTTGCGGTTTTTTCTCGTCTGACTCGGTCCGGGGTCTGGCATCAGAATTTCCCTGAGGCTGATCAGCATTTGGAGATGAAACAGCTACAACCTTCGGCTGAACTTTCTTCGCCGGAGAGGCTGGAGGCGGAGTTCCCTGGGGAGGCGTTCCCTGCGGAGACTTCTTTTTTACGACGACAACTTTACGGCGTTCGCCGGCGTTATCAGCTCCATCAGTCTCATTTTTTGTATGCTTTATAAGCTCTACTTTGGGTTTTTGGGTATTATCAAATTCCTCAGCCATGTTTCACCTTTCTCGACTTATCAAAGCATTTCAAATGCTTAAACCTTTGAAATGCCTCTTTAAATTTAACAGGAAAAACGGCTTAACCGTTTTTCCAAGAGTTTCTCCCTGTACTAACCGAGTATAGGGGAGAAACTCATTCATCTTCATATTCAAAACTTAATCCGATACCGCAATTCGGACAGCTTGTCATATCTAATGTTATGCTTGCTCCGCATTCGGGACATTCATAGTGCTCTTCTTCGTCATCTTCATCGGGAGATGTTTCCCCGGTTTCCGCTTCTTCTTCAGCGTTATCATCATCCTGCTCCGATTCCGGCCAGGTATCTTCTTCAACAATCTCGACATTTTCTTCAATCAGCTTCCGGAGAACTTCTAATTGAAGAGGCGTTACACCCTTCAGATTGGCAAGTTCTTCATCAGACAGGGCAAGATAATCCTCGATAAAATCGATTTCGTTTTCCAGAAGCGCCGCCGCAACGGCTTCATCAACACCAGGAAGTTCGGAAATCCTCGATATTTCTTCATCATATTCTTCAGCGTAATCGCCTGAATCACCAAAGAGTTCGGATACCGCCCTTCTGGATTCCGCGGAAATATCCATTTCCTCAAACTGTTCGTCGGTTTTCACATCGACATTCCAATCCGCCAGGCGGTTCGCAAGCCTGACGTTCAAGCCCTGCTTTCCGATAGCAAGGGAAAGCTGCGATTCGCTGACCACCGCCAAAGCCTGATGTTTCGCTTCATCAAGGATGATCACATCTTTTACTTCCGCGGGAGAAAGAGCGTTTTTGATAAAGCGCCGCGGATCCGGATCGTATTTCAGAATATCAATTTTTTCGCCTTCAAGCTCGCGGATCACCGATTGAATGCGCACGCCTTTAAGCCCGACGCAGGCGCCGACAGGATCGACATCTTCCCGGTTGGAATAGACTGCCAGCTTCGTCCGGTAACCGGGTTCGCGGACAATTTTATGAATTTCGACGGTTTTGTCGTAGATTTCCGGTACTTCAAGCTCAAAAATCGCGCGCACAAATTCGGTATGCGTCCTTGAAAGAACAATTTGCAGCCCCGCGGGAGTTTTATTCACCTCCACGATGAGGGCTTTAATCCGTTCGTTTACATGATAGTTTTCCCTGGGAGACTGGAACTTTTTCGGAAGGATTCCTTCGACTTTCCCCAGATCAACATAAATGGTTCCATTTCGTTCCCGCTGATAATATCCGATGATAATTTCCCCGGCTTTATCTTTATATTCGGAATACAGACTGTCCTTTTGGATTTCCCGAATAGATTGATGCGCCGTTTGTTTCGCGCTTTGCACGGAAATTCTGTCAAAATCTTTGGGATCAACTTCGATTAAGAGCTCGTCGCCGATGTCAGCGTCATCGCTCAATTCTTTTGCTTCTTCAAGGTCTATTTCCGAAACCGGATCATACACGCCGTCAATAACTTTTTTCTTTGCGAAAATTGATACTTCGCGGTTATCATCACTAAAACGGACTATCGCGTTATCCGCGTTGCCAAAGCGGCGTTTATATGCCGCGATAAGAGTATTTTCTATAGTTTTGAGGACTAATTCCTCGGACATTCCACGATCCTGAATAAGCTGGCGGATCGCTTCCGACATATCGACGGCCATCAGCTTTCAACCTCCTGCAAATAGTCTAATTTTGCTTTTGCAATTATTTCATAAGACAGACTCATCCTGTTATCTCCTTTTTTTAATATCAAACCTTTATCATCGGCTGTTTCTAAAATTCCCGCCGACCAGTCTGAAATATCCGTCCGGTAGCATTTTATTCCACGGCCGAAATAATGCACGAATTCGGAAGCGTCTTTGATATTCCGGTCAATTCCCGGCGAAGAAACTTCCACATACAAATCCTGTCCTGGAAACCGCAGTTCCAGTCTGGGCAAAACCGCATGATGTACCTTTGAACATTCATCTACTCCAAGATTTCCCGCTTTATAAACGATCAATCGAATTTGAACGCTTCCCTTGTGACGGGAGAGTGTTATATCCACAAGGGACATTCCCATTCCGTTTACAATCGGCAGGATAAAATCGTATAAAGGGTCGCTTCCCGGCAGAAGCCTTGGAGTATATTGCACTAAAAAACACCTTTTAAAAACAATAATTTCCATTTTGGAATGATTCCAAAAAGTTCATTTTTGCTTACAAAAAAAGAGCCGCTCTGACGACTCTTTTTACATAATGAATCATATAAATTGTCAATATAAAATGTATCCGTATACATAAAAAAAGTCAATATGGCGCAAAACCGCATGTCTGTACATCATTTTTTATCTATGTCAAAAGATAAGCTTCTGAAAAAATACCTCAGATTCGTCCTATGCTACATCTTTATTCATAATAATATCGTCTGACAGCGGATGTATCTTATCTACAAGTTACATAAAACACTTTTCTTTAATTTTTTTTGAAAAATCCCAAGCAAAACTCAAATCCTTACCCATACTAGTCGTTAATTACGATTAAACGAATTGCAAAAGGAGCATACATGGTAGACGCAACATTACTTCCGCTTGAGAATGCATACGACAAGTACCGCAAAGGAAGAATAGGAAAAGGAGAACTGGAAAGCATTATTTTTTCATTTATCCTTAAACATCCCCGGCGTTTTCGTTTAAACCGATGGCATCAAGATGAATCATTTGATTATTTGTGCTGGGTTTATCCACGCTTGAGTAAAGCTATAGATCGCTACAAAGATCAGGGATCAAGTTTCGATGCATACATCGCTTCGGTTATCCGCTTGGCTTTCAGAGAATTTTTATTTATAAAAAAGGATCAGAATGCGATAGAATCTTCCTGGTGGAATGCTCATGCGAGAGATTCATACGCTGCCAGCAGGGAACCTGATTATATTACTTGTGACATTAAGAAGCCGGTAGATAAAAAAATAAAAAATCAAAAACAAATTTTTTTACTGATGCTGAAATGTTACTACTTTCTTTCTGAAGATTTTATTGATAGAATTGCTCCTGCTTTAAATATCGATAAGAAAGAAATAATAATGCTGATTGATAATCTACATCGGTTAAGAAAACATCAGGAGGAGGAAATCATGCTTTTAAGAGAAAGGATTAATAGCCAATATTACCGGTGCATTTGTTTTGAATCGAGAATGCAAACTTCCGAGGAAGGATCATCTCATTATGAACGGATGAAAAGATGTCTTGAAAAAGGCCGCGCCAGGCTTCACTCTATGCGGAAACACCTTTCGCACATGAGATTGAATGCAAGCAACAGCCAGCTGGCCGAATTACTGGGAATCCCAAAGGGGACTATCGATTCAAGCCTTTATGCTTTAAAGGAAAAGACAGGAAATAAATGATGCTATGCATGTTCTAGCATACGCTCCATACGGAGCAGACGGAATTATCATCAAAATTGAAGCCGATATAAGGCGGGGAATTCCGGGGATTGATATTACCGGTTTAGCCGAAGGCGCTGTCCGTGAAGCAAAAGAACGGGTCCGCGCGGCATTCCGTAATTCAGGTTTTCAGTTTCCCCAGGACCGTGTTCTCATCAATTTAGCTCCCGCTGGCTTAAAAAAAGACGGCGCGGCTTTGGATTTGCCTATTGCCCTCTCAATTATGGCGGCTTCGGGACACCTGCCGCCCTTGAACGATTTTCTTGTGATGGGAGAATTGGAACTTTCAGGGGAAATAAGGCCTGTCCGAGGAGTCCTCGCCGCAACAGCCGCGGGACTAAAAGAAGGAGTAAAGGGTTTTATTGTTCCCGAAAAAAATTGCCGGGAAGCGGCTATATTGGCTCCCAATATGCTCGCGGCTCCCTCTAATTTGTACGAAGCGATAGATGTTTTGAAATACTGGGCGGAAATGGGGTTTCTTCCGCCTTTGAATATGAACGATTCGCATAATATTGTACAACATCAAAATAACGCGGACGATATCGGTGATTTTTCGGAAGTACAAGGCCAGGAACGTTACAAACGGGTCCTGGAAATAGCCGCCGCGGGAGGACATAATCTTCTTGTATTCGGTCCTCCCGGCGCGGGAAAAACCATGCTTGCGAAACGGCTCCCTTCAATCATGCCGCCTTTAACAAAAGATGAAGCCGTGGAAGTAACAAGGTTATACAGCCTCGCGGGACAGCTGACAAACGAAGCAAGCCTTATTGAAAAGGTTCCTTTTCGTTCGCCTCATCATTCGGCAAGCCTTGAAGGAATTCTGGGCGGAGGCCGGACGGTGAAACCCGGAGAGATAAGCCTGGCTCATAACGGCATCCTTTTTATGGACGAGGGAACCCAATTCAAAACCAATGTTCTCCAATCGCTTCGGGAACCTTTAGAAGACGGAAAAATTACCATTTCCCGCGCGGACGGTTCGATTAGGCTTCCTGCCGATTTTCAGCTGATTATAGCGGCAAACACTTGTCCCTGCGGGCGGCTGGGAATCCGGGAAAGTCAGGCGCGGGGCGATTCACGGTCTTCTGTTTCCGGAAACCGCTTCTGTGTCTGCACTATCGACGAGGTTCACCGGTATTGGAGAAAATTCGGAAACGCTCTTTTAGACCGCGTAGAACTCCGGGCCGGCGTTCTGCCTCCGAAAATTATTTCCGGAAACAACGCAGGTGAAGCCAGTGAAAAGATCGCGGCGCGGACAATGAAAGCTGTATCAATTCAGCAAACGCGGTTTAAAGATAAAGATGTAAGGAGAAACGCGAGGATGACATCAGGCATGATTGATCAATACTGTTCCTTGGAACACACGGCACTGAACGCATATCACAAAGCGGTAGAAATGCTTACCCTTTCGGGGAGGGCTTGTCACAGTATTCTTAAAGTATCAAGGACGATAGCAGACCTGGAAGGCAGCGAAGATATTAAAGCCGTTCATATTCTGGAAGCGGTAGAACACCGCCGTTTTGGAGATGATCCATACGACATACTGTCAGCCGAAACGTAGATAATCGAGAGCTTGCCGCGTTTTGCGGCAAGCTCATTAGTCAGCCTTTACCAATAAGACCGGGAATATCAAGAAAGGATTCGTCGATTTTTTTATTCCCTGAGGTAATGCCTATTTTTCGGTCCATCCTAAAGTCTCCATGAAAATCGCTCCCAGCCGTAATATACAATCCAAGGCTTCGTCCAAGTTCTTCCAGCCTTTTACAATACCCTTGTTTTACCGCGGGATGCCAAGCCTCAATGCCTTCAATTCCTTTCTCCTGAAAACTTTTTATGAGGTCAGGCAGTTTTCCCCATGAAACATACAACGACATAGGATGAGCAAGCACGGGGATTCCGCCGGATTCTTTTATGATGTGAATGGCTCTTTCCAAATCAATCCCGTGTTTGGATACATATAAGGGCCGGCCTTTTCCTAAATAACGGCTGAAAGCATCTTCCCTGTTTTTTGCCATTTTCTGGTTTACAAGAAATTCCGCAAAATGCGGTCTGCCGATAATCTTTCCCTTCGACAGCATTTTAATTTTCTCATATTGAACATCAATTCCCAGTTCGTTCATTTTATTGAGAATTTCCCTGTTCCGGGTTTCCCGAAGGCGATACAATTCTTTCAGAGCCTCTTTAAACGCGTCCGAAGGGTTTGTGATTCCTAATCCTAAAAGATGAAATTCCCCCGGCTCCCATGTAATGTCCAACTCAACTCCCGGAATAAAGATAATATTTTTTGATTCAGCCGCGTTTGCGGCTTCTTCAAGTCCGTCAATGGTATCGTGATCGGTTAAGGCCAGAGCGGAAAGACCTCTGGAAACAGCCGCGTCAATTAACCCGGAAGGAGAAAGGCTCCCATCGGAAGCGGTCGAATGGGTATGTAAGTCAATCATATTGTTGTGTTCATTCTATCACATTATAAAAAGATTATTAAGGACCTCTCGTCAGCGTAAACCTTAAACATTCCGTTGTTTACGGCCGAAGTATTGCCAGAGACTTGGCGTTGTACGCCTTGCGATTTCTCGCCTAAAGGCGCGAACTAAAGTTCGGCAAAAATTGCAAAAACTGAAGTTTTGCAATTGCCTCATTCTTTTCAAAAAAGATAATTTGATAGTATAATAAAGGTATAACATTTGAAGGGTGATTAACATGAAGATTCTAATGGCTTCGAGTGAAGCAGTTCCCTTTGCAAAAACCGGCGGTTTGGCTGATGCGGTTTCGGCGTTGTCCTTATCTCTCGCGAAACTTGGACATGAAATTGCTGTTGTCATGCCCCGTTTTTATTCTGTTGACCGGTTAAGGCTGAATCGGCTTGAAGGAGCGATGGGCGTCCCCGTAGGCGATGGAGAAGTTTGGTGCGCTGTATATAAAACCGCTTTACCCGGTTCCACCGCGAAAAATCCTGTTACCGTGTACTTTATTGACCACGAAATATTTTTCGGCAGGGAAGGAATTTACGGCACTCCCTCGGAACCGGATTTTCTTGACAATCCCAGACGTTTTGCTTTCTTTAGCAGGGCAGTTTTCCAGCTTTGCAGAAAGATTTCCTGGTATCCCGATATACTCCACGCCCATGACTGGCCGAGTGCCCTTGTTCCGGTGTTCTTAAAATACGGCGAACGGCGGGGAGGATTTGCCCACACAAAATCGGTTTTAACCATTCACAACTTGGGCTATCAGGGCATATACAGCAAAGACAACTTCCCCTTTCTCAGCCTGCCTTGGAATATATTTTATGAAGCGGGCTTTGAAGATTGGAATATGATGAATTTCCTTAAAGCGGGAATCAATTCGGCGGATAAACTCAACACCGTTTCTCCCCATTATGCCGAGGAAACAAAAACGCAGGCTCATGGATTCCGCCTGGACACTGTTTTGCGTTACAGATCAGGCGATTATCTTGGCATCCTAAATGGAATCGATACCGATCTTTGGAATCCGGCCCATGATTTAACCATTCCAAAACCTTACGATGTAAAGGATATGTCCGGAAAGGCACAAGCCAAAGAAGCGCTGCAAAAAGAATTTGGCCTGCCAATAGAACCGAATATTCCTCTTATTGGGATGATTTCCCGGCTCACCGAACAAAAGGGAGTCGGCGAATTGTTTGGCCCGGGATACGGAAGCGCCTATTCGTTCTGCAAGAATATGAAGCTCCAGTTTGTTATTCTTGGTTCCGGAGAAACGTGGTGTGAACATGAGATTATGAGCCTTTCTTCAAGGCTTCCGAACTTTGCCGCTAAAGTTGGATACAACGAAAGTTTAAGCCATCTTATAGAAGCCGGAAGTGATTTTTTCCTCATGCCCAGCCGTTATGAACCATGCGGCCTCAATCAGATGTACTCCCTCACCTACGGAACACTTCCTATCGTCCGCCGAACCGGAGGTCTTGCGGATACCGTAGAAAATTACAACCAGGACACGGGAAGCGGCACCGGCTTTATGTTTGACGATTTATCTCCCAGCGCTATTTACAACACCGTCGGCTGGGCAATCTGGGCCTACTACAACAGGAAACAGCATATTGAAGACATGCAGACCCGCGGCATGAAAACGGATTTTTCGTGGAAAAAATCCGCCGGAACCTACGCGGCAATGTACGAATCATTAACCAAAGAGCACTGAGCAAACAACAGAGAGCAAAGATCAGAAAAGAATGAAGACAATCTTAACTTTGATCATTGCTCTCCGCTGTTCATTCTATTGTTTTGAAAATTGGTCTTTATCAGCACCGCAAAGAGGACACGAAAAACCGTCGGGAAGGTCTTCCCACTTCGTTCCAGGCGCTATACCGCCTGCGGAGTATCCCTCATTCTCATCATAGATATAGCCGCATACATTACATATATAAGTCATTTTATTCTCCTTCCAAATAGTACAACTTTCAATTTTAATTGTAGTATTGAAGGCGGACAAAAGCAAGAAACATCACATCCTGCCGCGATTATTTTCCTCAGCCCAAAACGATTTTCACCAATTCCAGGGGGTCAACAACTTTTCCGTCCTTATAAACGCGCATATTGCCGCCGGAAATTTCGTCGATCAGCATTACTTCACCGTTATTCTTGCCGAATTCAAGTTTGATGTCGTAAAGTTCGCAGCCGAATTTCGCAAGCTCATCTTTTACCATGCGGCAGATATTTTGTGTCTGCGTTTTTAAGGATTCATAATCCTCATTTGATAAAATACCAAGCATTTGGAGCGTATCTTTTGTGATGGGCGGATCCTGACGTTCATCATCTTTTAAGGTGACTTCGACAAGCGCGTCAAGCGGCTGTCCGTCTTTCGCGTATTGACCATAACGGCGCAAAAAACTACCGACGGCTCTGAAACGGCAAATCACTTCCAATCCGTTGCCGAATGGTGCCGCGGGCAGTACTTCCATGGAACTATTTTCAATGTCGGATTTGACATAATGCGTTTTGACGCCGTTTTTTTGCAGCAGCTCAAAGAAATAAGATGTCAACCGAAGGCCGCCTTTTCCCATACCTTCGATAGAAAGACCAACAGAGTTCGCGCCAGGATCAAAAACGCCGTCCGTCCCGGTAACATCATCTTTAAATTGTAAAAGATAATTACCATTTTCTAATGCAAAGACAGTTTTCGTCTTTCCTTCGTAAATATGTTTCATAAAAGCCCCTTTTATAGTCTCATTTTGAGAGGTATCTTCACCAATGTCTAACCGGACGTCATTATATCCAAATTATTTATTTTTTTCAATTTGCGAAAAAAATAAATTCACCAATCCGGAACAATCAGAGCAGTTGAATAATGAAATAATTCCTTATCAAACTGATCAATATTTCTTGCATTTATATTTTTTACAATATACAATTGAATTATAAAGATAATTCGTACATTTTGGAGGAATGCATGAAAAAAGTCACAGGGATTCTACTTTTAATGATCCTAATGATTCTGTTTGTATCGGTCTCTTGCAAAAAGGCTGATGACGGTCCTATTACGCTTACCTTCTGGACTCATGAAGACCCGAACCGCACCCGTATTGAAGAACGGTATATTCAAGAGTTTGAAGCGGCCAACCCGAATATCAAGATTGAACGGGTAACCCAATCATCGACTAAACTGATAGAGCTCGTTCAGACTGCCTTTGCGGCAAACGAAGGACCGGACATTTTTAATCTGTCGATAGAAGATGAATACGCTTATATCGCAAACGGCCGGGTGGCCCCCATAAATTATGAAGCCGCGGGTTACAGAAACAAGGCAGCGCTTATCGATGCTTATGCCGATGGTTTCCTTGATCCTGTTACCGTAGGCAACAACATCTATGGGCTTCCTTTGGAACTGACAAACTGGTGTATTTTCGTAAACAAGGCGGTATTCCGGTCCGCCGGTCTCGATGCTGAGAAGGATTATCCCAAAACCTGGGAAGAAATGGCCGATATTTCAGAAAAATTGGTCATCCGGAACGGAGATATTCTCGTCCGCCGTGGTTTCGATTTCCGCTATCCTTATTACCTCGTAGCTTTTGTTCCGATGGTAGAACAACTCGGCGGAAAACTTGTCAGCGATGACGGCAAAACCGCAATCGTCGGTGATGAAGCATGGCTTACCTTCCTTCGCTACATGCAGGCATGGGGGCCCAACGGACGGAATCTTGGTTCGCCGACTTATACAAACGCCCGCTCATTGTTTAATCAAAACAACAATGATATTGCTATGGCAACCACCGGCTTGTATCAGGAAGGAAGAATTAAAGCGGACAATCCTGCGTTTTTTGACAGCGGCGATTGGATGGTTGTCCCCTACCCCGTCTTTGAAAATGCCGTTAATGACACAGCAGGCTGTTACTACGGTCATTATTACATGGTCAACGCGCAGAGTTCAAAGGCAAAACAAGACGCCGCGTGGAAGTTCATCGGTTACATGCTGAGTCATCCGGAAGAATATTTGACCGAAGTGAGCCTCATTCAACCGACGAAAGCCCTGTTCAATTCGGCTACATACAAGAATATGCCCTATTCCGATGTCTTTACGAAAGACATGGAACGCGGACACATCGTATATTACGGAGCAAACAGTGCGGAACTCCAGGTTCTGATCCGGACCGCGGTAGAATCCGTAATGCTTGCAGGCGTTAGCCCAGAAAATGCTTTGACGACCCTCAGAACGGCAGCACAGGAAGTAATTAACGAAAACAATTGATGTTGTTAAGGACCCTATGATCGGCTTCAGGTTAATCATAGGGTCCCTATAACGTAAAAGGGGATCGTAATGGATAATGTATCCGGCTCAAAAAAAGGGAAAGCTCCCAAAATAGCCAAGACCGCGGGGAGACGGTTGTACAGCGGGATTGAACGAAAACAGGCTTTCTGGGGAAGGCTCTTCGTTATTCCCGCTATTATATTTTTCTCGGTGTTTAGTTTTTATCCGATTATTAACGCTTTTTATACAAGTTTATTTGACAAACGGGTTCTGTCATTGGCGGCGCCCAGGTTCACCGGGTTTGAAAACTATATCTATCTGTTCACATCGAACATTGCGGGGTTTTGGAATTCCCTGAGGGCAACGCTCGTATTCACCGTGGGAACTTTTGTTCCCCTTCTCATATTCAGTCTTTTTTTTGCCGTTCTCATTACTCAATTTGTCGGAAAAAAGGGACGGGGATTCTTTCAGTTGGCTTATTATACGCCGGCGGTTCTTTCTTCGGTTGTTGCGGCCGCTATTTGGATGCTCATATTTGATCCGAGGGGACTGGCAAACCAGTGGATGAACGCTCTTTTCAGAAGTCCCGGGGTCGATCATAAATGGCTGGCGGATCAGTTTATGGTTCAGGCTTCAACTATGCTGGTTTATTTTTGGAAATATATAGGATATTTTGTAATCCTTTTTATCACGGGCTTATCGTCTATCCCGCCGGGAATTTATGAAGCGGCCACTATTGACGGTTCCGGAAAATGGCAATCTTTCTGGAAAATCACGGTACCCTTGCTGCGTCCTACGATTATTCTGGTTTCGATTATGGCGATGCTTCAATGCTTGAAAACCTTCAGCATCCAATATCTCTTTACCCAAAAGGGGGCGCCTCAAGCGCCTATCAATGTAATTACGCTGAATATTTACCGGACAGGCATCACCAACCAGAGGATAGGACGCGCCAGCGCGATGAGCTTAATATTGTTCGCGATTATGCTCGTATTCACCTGGGTACAATTTAAGTTTTCTAAAACCGATGACGTGGATTATTAGGAGCCGCTTATGTCTGACAACGTAATTATAAAGCAAAAAAAACTATCCCTGGGGCGGGTTGAATTCTCATGGGCAAATGTTGCGGCATGGATAGGCCTTGCCGTCATGCTTGTTTTTACCGTCATGCCCTTGGCGTTTATGCTTACCGCTTCGTTCATGCAGAAAAACCAAATTTTAAGAATGCCCTACAGTTGGATTCCAAAACCCTTTTATCCAAGTAACTACCTACAGGCGCTTCGGGGAAATGACGGTTCCTGGGTTTTTCCCAGAAACATGTTTAATTCACTTGTTGTGTCCCTTGTAACAGCTTTTACCACCGTTTGTTTTGCTTCTATTACAGGATACGGTTTGGCAAAGTTCCGCTTCAAAGGCCGGGATTTGTTTTTCATGATGATCATGGCTACCATGATGATTCCTTTTGAAGCAATTATGATTCCTCTTTACATGGTTGCGCGCGGGCTTCATATCCAAAATACCTATATAGGAATGATCCTTCCGTTCATGGTGAGCGCCTTCGGGATATTCCAGATGCGTCAGTACCTGACTACATTTCCCGCGGAATACCTTGATGCCGCGCGTGTTGACGGCCTTGGAGAGTTCGGTATTTTCAGGAGGATCGTATTTCCCAATTGCAAACCCGTCATTGCGACGTTGGCAATTTTGTCTTTCAGAAGTCAGTGGGATAATCTTCTTTGGCCGCTCCTTGTTGTGCAAAGCGAAAAGATGAAAACCATTCCGTTATACATTTCAAAGTTCTCGGAAGAAAAAATGACGGATGAAGGAGCGATGATGGCTGTCGCCGCTATTGCCAGCATCCCCATGATTGTCCTGTTTTTCTCTCTTTCAAAATATTTCATCGGCGGATCTTCCGTATACGAATCACGGAAAGGATGATCTGATTGGTTTAACAATGAAGGCGCCTCGATTAAAAATCGGGGCGTTTTTTTTATCTTCTCTTTGTCCTTTTCTTGAATCCCCCTCCTACAACATCCCATTGAGTAATAATCATTCCGGCAAACATAAATGAAAAACCAAGAAAAGTACGGAACCCCACCGGTTCCGAAAGAATGATGATTCCGCCCAAAGCGGCAAACACCGATTCAAGACAAAGCAGGATGGAAGCGTGAGCCGGAGGCGCGTCCCGTTGAGCGACAGCCTGTAAGGTATACGCTACACCAACTGATCCAAGTCCGCTGTAAAGCAAAGGCGCCAGGCATCCTTTCAGCGCTTCTAATGTTACTGATTCCGTAAACAGAGCGGGAATCAAAGAAAAAACAGAACAAAAAGCAAATTGTCCGCATGAAAGAACCAAGGGATCAATCTTTTTTACAAGATGATCAATAAGCAGCACATGACAGGCCCAAAGCGGCGCGCTTACGGCGACCAAAATAATTCCAATATTTACAGAACCCGGCGAATCAGACTGACTGATGAAGAAAAGTCCGATCAATGTTGCAGCAGCTCCGATCCATGTCGGAATCCCCGTTTTTCTGCCGATAAGTAAGCCGAAGATTGGAACAAGCACTACATACAAACTTGTGATAAACCCCGCGTTTCCCGCGGTAGTATAGATCATACCAATCTGCTGGAATGCCGCTCCTCCGAATAAAACAATCCCGGCAAAAAAGGAACTTATCAATATAGTTTTAAAAGGAAGGGATTGTTTTATGGCATCTTCCGAAGTTTCCTTTTTTTTTGCCTTAGCCTTAAAGAAAAAAATCAAAGGAAGAAGTGAAACACTCCCCATAGCAAAACGGATTGCGTTAAACGAAAAAGGACCAAGAAAATCCATCCCTGTCCGTTGAGCGGTGAAGGCCAATCCCCAAATACATGATGTTAACAACAGAAGCAAATCTGCCCGAAGCGCTTTTCTATTCATAAAAGCCATCATATATTTTTTTGGGAATCCAGTGCAATCCTTTGCGGCCTCACACCGCCGCCAAAAATCAACTTCAGTCTTTTACAGATTTTATATACAGTCCTGACACAACAGGCAATAAAGCAATCTGAAAAATAACCGCAATTATTCCAGGCGCCCATGTCTTTTGTACAAATTCCATAACAGGAAGATTTAATTTTCCGGTTATGGCAATAAGAACCAGATACACAATTTTTCCGGCAATTAACCCAGCCGCCACTGAACCAAAACCCGTAATTTTTTGTTTCAAAAATCCTGTAACAAAACCATATACGGCCAATTCTGGTATCATTAAAGGCAAGGCTGCCGGTACCGGCATACCGGAAATGATAAAAGAAACGACAGGGATCAATGCCCCCAATATTAAACCGGAAAATGAGCCGTAAGTTAACCCCGCAAATAAAATCATCCAATGCATTGGCTGCGCAACAAGATAATTTAACCCCAATCTATGAGTTATAGTGGGAATAACTAAAGCAAGAGTAAGAAACAAACTTTGTCCCAAAATTGCTTTGGTAGTTTTCATTGATAATTGCTTATAAGCAACATCATGCATCAGTCCAGCAGCGACCATAAAAAGCTCCTTGAAATGTAATTGTTTTATTATAAATATATTTTTTTCATCTTTTGTCAATATCTAATTTTTAGATCAACAAGAGTTTTTAAAAAATTGCGTACAACGTTTCAATTGGGATTTTTCACATCATAACAGCCTTAAGGAAACACTGATTTATTCCATAGAGAATAAATCGGTGTATTCTTTAGTGTAATTTTTTGCAGTTTTTCGTTTGTTTTAAGGGAAGAACGAGAAAAATAATGGGGCAATGCTGATTGGAGTCAATTTAATCAGCATTGCCTTAAGAGATATTTCAATGAAAAACCCCGACTTGAATCTATAGAGTCTCTTGCAAAAACTGGAGTTTTGCAATTGCCTCTATATTTTGAAACTTAGCTCCTTTCTCCTCCCTCTAAATATTTATTCGTCTGAGGAAATTGCAAAACTTCAGTTTTTGTTTTGCAATTTCAACCTCTTAAAAACGCGTATTTCACAGCCTTTAGGCGCGAAATCGCATGAGCTTGTGCAAAACTAACCGAGTTTTGCAACAAGCTCGTCTTCAAGAGAAATACCATCTTTTTTAGCAGAATTGAGTAAAGTATTAACATCAATCTTATTGGAAGATTTAAAATCCTCAATGTATGAATCCAAATCCTCCGTGGGAATAGGTATTATCTCTACAACTTCAAAAAAATTATTTTTTGAGTCCTGTTTTTTGGTCCTTCTTTTCACTTTGATTCCTCCTGATAATAAATAGTCATCATAATTTTTGTTTGAATATGAAAAGCTCCATCGGCCAGACGCCGCATCCGGGTGGATTTCCGTTTCAGCGTGGATTAATCTCTCCATCGAAAATGATGGAATGAGATTATACCCACATGAAAACCTATTTTCTGATAATATTAATTCCCGATGCAGCCTCTGGATTTGTTGCAAAGAAAGTCCTCCGACAGCCTTTTTATGAGTAACAGAAGACACCATCTTTCAGAATCTCTGCGTTTTCGATTTCCAGAAAGCCGAATGGAGCTTTTTCATATCATTTACCTCAAACCTCCTCCTTATATACGGCATCAATATGATTTTTGCTTTGCTTTCCGGCAAAATATTTCAAAAAAATATAAAGAAAGGCTGATTTCGATAATCTATTGTTATGAAACGAAACGAGTTTTATATGATTCAATGTTGTGCGATTCAATTGTATTTTGAATACCACATATGATATAATCGCCAATCGCCAGATTGTGGAGGCAGAAAAATGGACGGAAGCCGCTCGTATGTGTTTCGCATATTTCTCCTGTTTTTTTCGATCATGCTTGCGGTTTCATTGCTGTTGCAGACCATTTTGTATTCAATTACTGGCCGGATATTGAGAGAACAGATGGGAAATAAATGTTTGGGAATCGCCATTTCGGTTGCAACGCTTCTTGAACAGAACACCGATTCTTTCAGAGATTATTTACATACACTGGATACAAACAGTGCTTATTACATCAATATTAAAGCAAATCTTGAAAAAATCCTTTCCGGTAATGCGGAAAATATCGCGTTTCTCTATGTGGAACAGCGGGTTTCTCAGAATGACATGATGTATGTGCTTGACGGCGATCCTGAAGATTCCCCTGGATATTCAAAACCAGGCTCCATTGAACCAATTACCACAAACAGAAGAATCGCTTACGATAGCAAAGCTCCTTATGTCGGAAAGTTTGTTACAACAGTTTGGGGCCATCTTCTTTCCGCATACGCGCCGGTTGTTGATCAAAAAACAGGCGAGCTTTTGGCGCTTGTCGGGGCGGATATTTCGTTCCAGCAGTACCAGAATGTTATGCAGAACCAGATATATGTCATTATCGGAAATACCGTTATTTTCATTTTGCTTGCAGCTGTGTTGTTTCTCTTGTCTTCAAGTACTATCGAAAGGCGATTATTCACCGACAGTTTAACCGGCGTATATAATCGTAGTTTTTTTTACAATTTCCTGCGGATACAGCTCAAAGCGATAAAAAAGAAAGATTACCCCGTTATGGTTTTTATGGCGGATGTTGATCATTTCAAAAAAATAAATGATACTTATGGGCATCCGTTTGGCGATAAAGTGCTTGCCAATATTTCCGGCATCATGAACTCGTATATGAGAAAAACCGACTGCCTTGCGAGATACGGCGGAGAAGAATTTGCCGCAATTATGCCGGGGCTGAGCCCAAAACGTGCCGGCGAAGTGGTAAAACGGATTCACAAGGCCGTAGGGAACACTATTACTAGTGACGAGAAGGACGGCATTTCGGCTCAGGTAACGATTAGTATTGGCGCAGTACAATTGGATAAAAGCGCAAACATTGAAAACGCGATTAAACATGCTGATATTGCTTTGTACGACGCAAAGAAAACCCGGAATGCTATTGTTTTTTATGATGCATCCATGAACTAACGAAGTTTAGTTTGCAGGCTTGGGCTTGTTGTTTAATGTATGAAATTGCAAAAACTGAAGTTTTGCAATTTCCTCATTTATTAAGCAAATTTGATTACGCCTTTGGTGATATCCGCCTTGTTTTTTACGCAATGATCCATCGCCTTTTGCACATCATCAAAATCGAACACAGTGGATACGATTTTCTTTACATCGACCTTGCCTTCGGAAACAGCTTTGATGGCTAAAGGATATATATGACGGTAACGGAAAACCGTTTTTATCGTTATTTCTTTGTTTAAGAGGTTGCTCATGGGAAGCGTAACCATACCGGTACTCGAATATCCGACCATCACAATAGTGCCGCCCTTCTTCACCATGTCAACGGACTGCTGCGCCGCGGCTTCTGACCCGGAAGTTTCGATAGCCAAATCGATACCGCGCGTACCGAAGATGTCTCTGATTCTTTCAACAGGATTAAGCTCCGAACCGTTTATGACGCCGGTTGCTCCCAAGGACATTGCCATATCAAGCCGTTTTTGGAGAACATCCACCACATACACTTCGGCGGCGCCCATTGCTTTTAATGCCAGCAGTGAAACGAGTCCGATGCAGCCCGCTCCAAAAACAACGGCGGATTGTCCGACATGGGCTCCGCCCTGCATCGCGGCGTGAAACCCAACGGCCAAAGGCTCAATGAGCGCGCCTTCCATGGTTGTAACATTTTCGGGCAGCTTGAAACACAAAGCGGCTTCATGCGCGACATATTCTTGAAAGGTTCCGTCTACAGGCGGCGTAGCAAAAAAGACAACATCAGGACAAAGATTGTACTTGCCTTCGCGGCAGAATTCGCAGCGGCCGCAGGTTTTACCGGGCTCCATCGCAACCCTGTCGCCTACGTTCAGGTGAGTGACCGCCGCGCCTGTTTCTACAACGGTTCCCCCCGCTTCATGCCCCAGCACAAACGGCGGTTTGACAATATAGTCACCGATAGCGCCGTGCTCAAAATAATGAAGATCCGAACCGCAAATGCCGACGTATTCAACCTTAACCAAAACCTCATCCGGTTTAATTGACGGAATATCAGCCTGAATCATGTTTATTTTGCCGATACCTTCCATAACGGCCTGTTTCATTTTTCCTTGCATGTGTATGCCTCCTTCTATGTACAATTATACTCCATTCCAGAAGAAAAGAGCAACGCTGATTGGAGTCATTTTCACGGCAAACGCATGAAAGGAATTAACGAAGAGCTGAAAGTAAAACATCAGCCATAAAGTCAGCGTCATACAAACATCGATGTCTTTTTCTTCTTAAA
>QMCD01001050.1_pt1 | contig 31953 bp, 19 predicted proteins | sample 1821841 | NCBI WGS metagenome assembly QMCD01 (sample SAMN01991225, study PRJNA193472) | Termite gut metagenome, whole genome shotgun sequencing project. | isolation source: worker | host: Macrotermes natalensis | reverse complement strand
CACAGAGAAGTTAAGCCTGGTCACGCCGATGGTACTGCGTCAAGTGGGAGAGTAGGTAGTCGCCGTTTTAGGGAAAGCCTCCCGGTCGAAAGACCGGGAGGCTTTTTTAATTGCTATGTGTGTGATTGCTATATTGTGTAATTGCTATATGGCAGGGCAAGGCAGGGTTCGCCTTTATAACAGAAGCAATAGTTATCTGATACCTGCTCTGATTTCCGGATAATATTCGCTTGCTTTTCCCGTTTAAATACAGTAAGTTTACAACATTATTGTTTATATGCAATTTATCAAACAAATGCGTCCGGTAAAATTCTGGTTGGTTTTAGTTGCCGTGGTGATAGCTATTGCCTCCCTTGGAGTTTCTCATTCTTTAATGACCGATTTGTCGGCAGAAGAACGGGAGCGTATGGAAGTATGGGCAGAAGCCATGAAGAATTTGCAGATTGCTGATGCTAATACGGACTTAACAATGGTGCTGAAAGTACTGAACGCTAATCATACTATTCCGGTGGTTGTAGTTGACCAAAATGGAGAAGTACAGACTTACAGGAATATAGAAATCTTGTCCAATGATACGGTAACTGCTTTAACAGACAAGGTCGAGCGTTTTAAATATGAAGGGAATAGTATTCGCATGGATCTAAATGAAAACGGAGATTATTTAGATGTATGTTACGGCTCTTCTTTGATGCTTACCCGTTTGGCCATTTATCCTTATGTTCAGTTAGCGGTAGTGCTTATCTTCGTTTTAATAGCCATCTTTGCTCTTTTAAGTGCTAAGAAAGCAGAACAGAATAAAGTATGGGTAGGGCTTTCCAAAGAGACAGCCCACCAGTTAGGGACTCCTATTTCTTCATTGATGGCTTGGGTTGAATTATTGAAGATGCAATATCCGCAAGATGATTTGATTCCGGCTATGGCAGAAGATGTAGAGCGGTTGCAAATGATTGCCAATCGTTTTTCCAAGATTGGGTCTATTCCGGAATTGGAAGATGCCAATCTGAAAGACCTGTTAATACGAGTGACAGATTACATAGCTCATCGTGCTTCGGATAAAGTGAATATTATAACCCAATTGCCGGATGCACTTCCACCCATACGTTTGAATGTAGCCTTATTTGAATGGGTGATAGAAAATCTTTGTAAAAATGCTATTGATGCAATGGGAGGAGTCGGAAATCTGGTTATTTCGGTGCATGAAACATCGAAGCACTGGCATATTGACGTTGCTGATACAGGAAAGGGAATTGACAAACGATATTTTGAAACAGTTTTTACTCCCGGCTATACAACTAAGAAAAGAGGGTGGGGATTAGGACTTTCATTGGTACGTCGCATTATAGTAGAATATCATTCCGGACGTATTTTTATAAAGCAGTCGGAGATAAATAAAGGCACGATATTTAGAATAGAGCTTAAAAAATGAATATTTCGTTGCCAATTACTGTATAATAAGGATAATTATTTGTATCTTTGTCGCCCAAATAAATAAAAGAAGCCTTGGGAAAGTTTGATAAATACAAAATAGATTTGAAAGGTATGCAGGCGGATTCATGTAAATATGAGTTTGTTCTGGATAACCTTTTCTTTGCTAACATTGATGCCCCTGAAGTGCAAAAAGGCAAAGTAAATGTCACATTGCTTGTAAAGAAAACATCTCGTGCTTTTGAATTGAACTTCCAAACTGATGGTATGGTATGGGTGCCATGCGACCGCTGTTTGGACGATATGGAACAACTTATCAGTTCAACAGATAAATTGATGGTGAAGTTTGGTCATGAATATGCGGAAGAAGGTGACAATCTTATTGTGATTCCTGAAGAAGAAGGAGAAATCAATGTGGCATGGTTCATGTATGAGTTTATCGCATTGTCTATTCCGATGAAGCATGTGCATGCTCCCGGAAAGTGTAACAAAGCTATGAACAGTAAGTTGAATAAGCATTTGCGTACTAAAGCGGATGATGAAGCGGAAGATATGTTTGTCGAAAGCGAAGCAGAAGATATGCCAAATGCCGGAGAAGAAGAGGAAACGCAAATAGACCCGCGTTGGAATGAATTAAAGAAAATATTAGATAACAATTAAAGATTAAGAAAAATGGCACATCCTAAGAGAAGACAGTCTAAAACAAGAACTGCAAAAAGAAGAACTCATGATAAAGCAGTAGCTCCTACATTGGCTATTTGCCCTAACTGTGGTGAATGGCATGTATATCATACCGTATGTAGCGCTTGTGGATACTACAGGGGTAAGCTTGCTATCGAAAAAGAAGCCGCTGTATAATTTTGCAGCCTGAAAAGATATGCTTAAATGCCGGAGTCTGAAGAGATTTGTTGGATACAAGTTTTTAGATTACCGTTTATTTAGGTATTATTTACTAACTACGCAGAATTAATGGAAAAAATAAATGCAGTAATTACAGGAGTCGGCGGTTATGTACCTGATTATGTCTTGACGAATGACGAGATATCAAAAATGGTGGATACCAATGATGAGTGGATTATGACCCGTATCGGAGTAAAGGAGAGACATATCCTGAATGAAGAAGGGTTGGGTACTTCGTACATGGCTCGTAAGGCTGCTAAGCAGTTGATGCAACGTACAGATTCCAATCCTGATGATATCGACTTGGTGATTGTAGCTACTTCTACTGCTGATTATCATTTCCCTTCAACAGCTTCTATCTTGTGTGATAAGCTTGGGTTGAAGAATGCTTTTGCTTTTGATTTGCAGGCTGCTTGTAGTGGCTTTCTGTATGTGTTGGAAACAGGAGCTAATTTTATCCGTTCGGGAAGATACAAAAAGATTATCATAGTAGGTGCCGATAAAATGTCATCAATGGTAGATTACACAGAGCGTGCTACTTGTCCTATTTTTGGTGATGGCGCTGCTGCCTTTATGATGGAGCCTACAACAGAAGATGTAGGTGTGATAGATGCTATTTTGAGAACGGATGGTAAAGGATTGCCTTTCTTGCACATGAAAGGGGGAGGTTCTGTATGTCCTCCATCTTATTTTACGGTGGATAACCACATGCACTTTATCTATCAGGAAGGTCGTACTGTATTTAAATATGCTGTATCTAATATGTCGGATGCTTGTGCTGCCATTGCAGAAAAGAATCACCTGACCAAAGAAAGTATAACTTGGGTGATTCCCCATCAGGCAAATTTACGTATTATTGATGCAGTGGCTAATCGTTTGGAACTTCCTCGTGAAAAAGTAATGGTTAACATTGAACATTACGGTAATACAAGCGCCGCTACGCTTCCGCTTTGCATCTGGGATTTTGAGGATAAGTTAAAAAAAGGAGATAACCTGATTTTTACGGCATTCGGTGCAGGCTTTACTTGGGGAGCCGTTTACGTGAAGTGGGGATATGACGGGAAAAAACAGTAACTACGGTTACTGCTAAAAGATAAGATAAAACGCATCCTATTTCGATTCGATGCGTTTTTTTGTCTCAACTAAAATACAGAAGTGTGATACATAAAGCTGGTTTTGTGAACATCGTAGGGAATCCGAACGTAGGTAAGTCTACACTGATGAATGCCTTGGTTGGCGAACGGATTTCTATTGCTACCTTTAAAGCGCAGACAACCCGTCACCGTATTATGGGTATCTATAATACGGATGATATGCAGATTGTGTTTTCCGATACTCCGGGTGTCTTGAAGCCACAATATAAATTGCAGGAGTCCATGCTGAATTTCTCTACTTCGGCATTGACTGATGCGGACGTCTTGTTGTATGTAACGGATGTGGTTGAGACGCCTGATAAGCATAATGAGTTTGTGGAGAAAGTAGCGCAAATGACTATTCCGGTTTTGTTGCTTATCAATAAAATAGACTTGTCGAATCAGGAGAAGCTGGTGGAATTGGTAGAAGCATGGAAGGTTTTGTTGCCTGATGCGGAAATTATTCCCATCTCTGCCGTTACAAAGTTTAATGTAGACTATGTGATGAAGCGGATAAAAGAACTGCTGCCTGATTCACCTCCTTATTTTGATAAAGACCAGTGGACGGACAAGCCGGCACGCTTCTTTGTGACCGAGATTATCCGTGAAAAGATTCTTCTGTATTATGACAAGGAAATACCCTATTCGGTAGAAGTAGTGGTAGAGCAGTTTAAAGAAGATGCGAAGAAGATATATATTAATGCTGTGATTTATGTGGAGCGTGATTCGCAAAAGGGAATCATAATCGGTAAGCAAGGCAAGGCGCTAAAGAAGGTGTCTACCGAAGCGCGCCGTGATTTGGAGAGGTTTTTTGGAAAAACTATTTTCCTGGAAACATTTGTGAAAGTTGATAAGGACTGGCGTAGCTCGGATAAAGAGTTACGTAACTTTGGCTATCAACAAGATTGAAAATATTCATACGACTGGGATAGTCGCAAAAACAAAGAGAGTAAACTATGGGCAATTTAGTTGCAATCGTGGGACGCCCCAATGTGGGGAAGTCCACTTTATTTAACCGCTTGACTAAAACACGTCAGGCTATTGTGAACGAAGAAGCCGGAACAACGCGTGACCGCCAGTATGGTAAATCCGAATGGCTGGGAAAAGAGTTTTCCGTGGTAGATACCGGTGGATGGGTGGTAAATTCAGATGATATTTTTGAAGAAGAAATACGTAAGCAGGTTTTAGTGGCTGTAGACGAAGCGGATGTCATCCTGTTTGTGGTCGATGTAATGACCGGAGTGACTGACCTTGACATGCAAGTAGCAGCTATCTTGCGCCGTACCAAGAAGCCTGTATTATTGATTGCCAATAAGACCGATAACGGAGAGCTGCAATACAATGCACCTGAGTTTTATTCTTTAGGGCTGGGTGACCCTTATTGCGTTTCGGCCATGACCGGTAGTGGAACCGGCGATATGATGGATTTGATTGTCGGCACTTTCAGGAAAGAGACTGATGAGATATTGGATGAAGACATTCCCCGCTTTGCCGTAGTAGGGCGCCCGAATGCCGGGAAGTCTTCTATCGTGAACTCCTTTATCGGTGAAGACCGTAATATTGTGACCGAGATTGCAGGGACAACCCGTGATTCTATCTATACCCGCTATAATAAATTTGGATTTGACTTCTATTTGGTAGATACTGCCGGAATCCGTAAGAAGAATAAAGTGAATGAGGATTTGGAGTATTACTCTGTAATCCGTTCTATTCGTTCTATTGAGAATTCGGATGTATGTATTCTTATGCTGGATGCTACGCGGGGCATTGAAAGTCAGGATTTGAATATCTTCTCCCTGATACAGAAAAATGCGAAAGGTCTGGTTGTGGTAGTGAACAAGTGGGATTTGGTAGAGGATAAGTCTGTAAAAGTGATTAAGACTTTTGAGAATGCCATCCGCGAACGTTTTGCCCCGTTTGTTGATTTCCCCATCATTTTTGCTTCGGCATTGACCAAGCAACGTATTCTTAAGGTTTTGGAAGAAGCTCGCAGTGTATATGAAAACCGTATGACACGTATTCCTACGGCTCGTTTAAACGAAGAGATGCTTCCGTTGATAGAGGCATATCCGCCTCCTGCCATCAAAGGTAAATATATCAAGATTAAGTATATCACGCAGTTGCCCAATACAAAAGTGCCTTCTTTTGTGTACTTCGCCAATCTGCCTCAGTATGTGAAGGAACCGTATAAGCGTTTTCTGGAGAACAAGATGCGTGAGAAGTGGAATCTGACAGGAACTCCGATTAATATCTATATACGTCAGAAATAAAGATTTTCTTTATCCTTCCAGGTTCTGGACTTCTACCTCTTTCACTTTGCGGAACAAATCGGATGCGAAGATAAAGTCATTCAACTTCTTATTGCTGGAGGTGAAGATATCATCCTTGCTGCCTTCCCATTCCTTATGCCCTTCGTGGATATAGATGATTTCTTCCCCGATGCCCATCACGGAGTTCATGTCGTGGGTGTTGATGAGGGTCGTCATGTTGTATTCATGAGTAATATCATGAATCAGTTCGTCGATGATGAGTGATGTTTTGGGATCCAGTCCGGAGTTAGGTTCGTCGCAGAATAAGTACTTCGGGTTCAGAGCGATGGCGCGGGCGATGGCTACACGCTTCTGCATACCTCCGCTTATTTCACCGGGAAATTTATCTTTTGCTTCTGTCAGGTTTACACGCTCCAGGCAGAACATGGCACGCTGGGTACGGCTACGTAGCGTGTCGTTACTGAACATATTCAACGGGAACATGACGTTATCCAGCACCGTCATGGAATCAAACAATGCTGCGCTTTGGAAAATCATTCCCATCTCCCGGCGCAATGCTTTCTTCTCTTTCTTGCCCATAGCAAGAAAATTACGGTTATCGTATAACAGTTCGCCCCGTTCAGGCTTCAGTAGCCCGACGATACATTTCATCAGTACCGTTTTTCCCGAACCGCTTTGCCCGATAATGAGGTTGGTTTTTCCGTTCTCGAAAGTGGTGTTGATGTCTTTCAGTACATCCTTGCCTTCAAATGATTTCCAAAGTCCTTTCAGTTCAATCATCCCATTAATAGTTTAGTTAAGATTAAATCGGCAAACAAGATCAGTGCGCTGCTGCATACTACAGAGTCCGTAGAGGCTTTGCCTACCTCTATGGAGCCGCCTTCGACGGTATAGCCGAAAAAGGCTGATACGCTGGCGATGATAAAGGCGAAGAACAGCGATTTGATGATGCCGCACCAGATGAACCATTCCACAAACATGTACTGAAGACCATATTCCAAGTCCACCGCCGTCATGATACCGCCAAACCAACAACTGGCAAAGGCGCCGATGATGCCGGCAAAGGTACTGAATGTCACTAAGAATGGTATGGTAGTAACCATCGCAGTGATTTTGGGAAGTATCAGGTAGTTGGCAGAATTTACACCCATGATTTCGAGTGCGTCGATTTGCTGCGTCACTCTCATGGTTCCCAGTTCGGATGCAATATTCGAACCGGCTTTTCCTGCCAGTATCAGACACATTATGGAAGAGGAAAATTCCAACAGCATAATTTCACGGGTTACATATCCTACCACCCAACGCGGCATGAAGGGGCTTTCAATATTCAGCTTGATTTGTATGGTGATAACGGCGCCTATGAAGAACGATATCAGCAATACGATGCCGATGGAGTTCACGCCAAGCTGCCCCATTTCTTTGAAGTATTGCCGGAAAAACATGCGCATACGCTCCGGACGGGCGAAAGTACGCCCCATCAGGATGATGTATCTTCCGACAGTTTTAAGTGCTTTAATCATGATCCGTAAGTATTTGTCTGCAAATGTACATCATTCAGCTTATTTTTACTACATTTGCGGCAGATAAATGTTGAATACAGAGGCACAGAGTTACGTAGCCCGCTATGTTCCTTGATAAAAGCAAAGATATCCTCAAGAATAACTCTTAAATGAGGTTGAGGAAGATTAAGCAGACTGTGAAAGGAAGATAAAGGGAGAAACGGATAAGAAGGAGGAATAGAGAAGTTTGTGTGTGCCTATGTTATTCTGTTCGGAAAGGCTGAAAATATGGAAGAAAGTAAAATGGTGCTTCGTACAGAAGATTTGGTAAAGAAGTACGGAAAGCGAACGGTGGTAAGCCATGTTTCCATTGATGTGAAGCAAGGTGAAATTGTGGGATTGTTGGGGCCGAATGGCGCCGGTAAGACTACTTCGTTCTATATGACCGTAGGGCTGATAACTCCGAATGAGGGAAGTATCTTCCTGAACGACCTGGATATTACGAAATATCCGGTATATAAACGTGCGCAAACAGGTATCGGATATCTGGCGCAGGAAGCATCCGTATTCCGTCAGATGAGCGTGGAGGATAACATTACGTCTGTGCTTGAGATGACTGACAAGCCTTTGGAGTACCAAAAAGAGAAATTGGAAAGCCTGATTGCCGAGTTTCGTTTGCAAAAGGTACGCAAGAACAAGGGTAACCAGCTTTCGGGTGGTGAGCGCCGCCGTACGGAGATAGCCCGTTGTCTTGCCATCGACCCGAAATTCATTATGCTCGATGAGCCTTTTGCCGGTGTTGACCCGATTGCTGTGGAAGATATCCAGCAGATTGTGTGGAAGTTGAAGGATAAGAATATCGGTATTCTGATTACTGACCACAATGTGCAGGAAACGCTGAGTATTACCGACCGTGCCTATCTGCTGTTCGAAGGTAAGATTCTGTTTCAGGGAACGCCGGAGGAGTTATCGGAAAACAAAATTGTGCGTGAGAAGTATTTGAGCAATAGCTTTGTGCTTCGCCGTAAGGACTTTATGAAATAGTGATTAGCGATAGTTGTTTGCACTGTTTATTTATCATTTATAATGCGAACTAATTATGACGATACTTAGCAACCTCAAAACAATGCAAAGCAAAATGAAAACAGTTTCGTAGATGAATATTCTCATCTGGCATTGACTCAAATACCCTCTCAAGTTGCTTCAAATGTTCTTTGAAGCAGTTTCAAATGCTTTTTGAATCTACTTGGCAGTAGTGTATAAACTACTACTAAGTAATTAGTCAACTACTACGTAGTAATTGACTAACTACTAATAGGTAGTTGACCAACTACTACTAAGTAATTGACCAATTACTACGTAGTAATTAACCAATCTTTCACAATGTCATTTTGTATTTTAAACCGCCTGAGAATGCGATATTTCCGCCCGAAGGCAAGGACGATTGGAAATACGCGAGTAAAAATCCGTATCTTGCTGATTGACAGAGTGATATCGAAATCTGTACATCTCTAAAAAATGAAAAACCCTCTTTCAGATGGCCTTTTAATGACTTATTCCTACCGGATTTATGCAACATTTGCACCGAATATATATGGTTCGCACACCGGATATACCCCGTTCGCACACCATATATATATGGTTCGCGCACCGGATATATCCCGTCCGCGCACCAGATATATCCCGTCCGTATACCATCTATATCCGCCTCGCGCAAGAGAAAACAATTATTGCATAAATCCCATATCCCAGCCGCTATTTATACGAAATATCTGTATAACTATTCAAAACGTTGTACCAATAGTTTCTATTTCCCTTTCTTTTGCAAAAGAGTGTGTTAGCAAAAAGAGACTTTAACTGTCTTTTTGCTACTACGGATTGTTTCATACTTGACATCTATGCTATGATAGAAAGGAATAATTAAGCTATGTTTTTTTGATAATTAGAAGAATAACACTAATTTTGTCCCCTCATTTGAGATTGGAACAAAATATAAATCAAATAAATAATTGTCAGAATGAACGTTTCATTACAAAACATTGATAAGGTAAACGCACTGCTTACTGTAAAGCTTGAGAAAGCAGATTATCAGGAGAATGTTGATAAATCGTTGAAGAACCTACGCCGTAAGGCTCAAATACCCGGATTCCGTCAAGGCATGGTACCGGCAAGCCTGGTGAAAAAAATGTATGGTAAATCTGTTATAGCCGAAGAAGTAAACAAAATACTTTCGGATGCTGTGTACAAATATATTCAGGAAAATAAGGTGAACATTCTTGGTGAGCCGTTACCAAATGAAGATAAGCAGCCGGAGATCGACTTTGATACGATGGATGAATTTGAATTCCTGTTCGACATTGCCCTGACACCTGAATTTACAGTAGAACTGAGCGCCAATGATAAGGTAGACTATTACACGATTGACGTTACGGATGAAATGATCGCCAATCAGGTAAAATCATACACTCAGCGCGCCGGTAAATATGACCAGGTAGATGAGTACCAGGATAACGACATGCTGAAAGGCCTGCTTGTGGAACTGGATGAAAACGGTAATACTAAAGAAAGCGGCATTGAGGTAGAAGCCGCTGTTATGATGCCGTCTTACATGAAGAATGCCGAGCAGAAAGCTATCTTCGCAAAGGCAAAGGTGAACGACGTATGCGTGTTCAATCCTTACACTGCGTGGGACGGTAATGCTGCCGAACTGGCCTCTTTGCTGAAGATTGAGAAAGAAGAAGCTGTTGAAGTGAAGTCGGACTTCAGTTATCAGATAGAAGAAATCACACGCTTTGTTGATGGCGAACTGAATCAGGAAATCTTCGACCAAGTATTTGGCGAAGGCGTAGTGACAACCGAAGACGAGTTCCGCAATAAAGTAAAAGAGGGCATTGCCAATCAATTCGTAGCCGACAGTGACTATAAGTTCCTGATCGACGTCCGCAAGATGTTGATAGAGAAAGTAGGCAAGCTGGAATTCCCGGATGCACTGCTGAAACGCATCATGCACCTGAATAATAAGGATAAGGACGAAAAGTTTGTTGAAGACAACTACGATAAGAGCATCGAAGAACTGACCTGGCACCTGATTAAGGAACAGTTGGTGAAGGCTAACGATATCAAAGTAGAGCAGGAAGACATAGCCGCTATGGCAAAAGAAGCTACACGTGCACAGTTTGCGCAATACGGCATGATGAGTATTCCTGATGAACTCCTGGAGAACTACTCAAAAGAAATGCTGAAGAAGAAAGAAAGCGTTGAAGGCTTGGTAAACCGCGTTATCGAATCGAAGTTGGGCGCTGCCTTGAAGTCTCAGGTTAAGTTGGAAAACAAAACAGTTTCCACGGAAGAATTCAATAAGATGTTCGAGTAATAGTTTCATTATTCGGAAAACAGTTTAAAATAATTAAGAAACACAGAGTTTTGCACTATATAACTCTGTGTTTTTTGTGTCTCTGTGTTCTTTTTTGTTTCTTTGCAAACCAGTTAAACCTAAAAAAAGAGAAGTTTATGGATGATTTTAGAAAATACGCTACCAAGCACTTAGGTATGAATGGCTTGGCGTTGGACGGTGTGATTAAATCACAGGCAAGTTACTTGAATCCATACATCCTGGAAGAGCGCCAACTCAATGTAACCCAGTTGGATGTCTTTTCCCGTTTGATGATGGACCGCATCATTTTCCTGGGTACCCAAATTGACGATTATACAGCCAATACTCTGCAGGCACAGTTGCTTTATCTGGATTCGGTAGACCAGAGCAGGGATATCTCCATCTATATCAACTCGCCGGGCGGTTCCGTATATGCCGGGCTGGGTATTTATGACACAATGCAGTTTATCACAAGCAATGTAGCTACAATCTGTACCGGTATGGCAGCAAGCATGGCTGCAGTACTGCTGGTGGCAGGCACCGAAGGCAAGCGCTCCGCCTTGCCGCATGCCCGTGTAATGATACATCAGCCGATGGGAGGCGCACAAGGGCAGGCTTCGGATATCGAAATCACAGCCCGCGAAATCCAGAAACTGAAAAAGGAACTTTATACCATCATTGCCGACCATTCTCATACACCTTTTGATAAAGTATGGGCAGACTCCGACCGCGACTATTGGATGACTGCGCAGGAAGCCAAAGAATACGGTATGGTAGATGAGGTATTGATTAAAAAATAAATATGGCAGACTCAAAACATAATAATAATAGGTGTAGCTTTTGCGGGCGCCTGGAAGATGAAGTCGGCATTCTTATTACAGGAATGAACGCATACATCTGTGATATCTGCGCTAACCAGGCCTACATGATTGCCGAGGAAGCAATGGAAGGCATAAAAAGAAACGTCAACCCCAAAAAGCTGAACCTGAAAAAGCTCCCCAAACCTCTGGAAATAAAAGAGTTTCTTGACCAGTACGTTATCGGGCAGGACGACGCCAAACGCTTTCTCTCCGTATCGGTATACAACCACTACAAACGCCTGCTGCAAAAAGACGGAGGAGATGATGTGGAAATTGAAAAGTCCAACATCATCATGGTGGGAAGCACCGGAACCGGAAAAACACTGCTGGCACGCACCATAGCCAAACTGCTTCACGTACCCTTTACCATTGTAGACGCCACGGTACTTACCGAAGCCGGCTATGTGGGCGAAGACATTGAAAGCATCCTGACACGCCTGCTCCAGGTAGCGGACTATAATGTTCCCGAAGCCGAACAAGGCATCGTGTTCATTGATGAAATTGATAAGATTGCCCGCAAGGGAGATAATCCTTCCATTACCCGTGACGTCAGTGGCGAGGGAGTGCAACAAGGATTGTTGAAGCTGCTGGAAGGCTCCGTAGTGAATGTCCCTCCTCAGGGCGGACGTAAGCACCCCGACCAGAAAATGATTCCGGTGAACACGAAAAATATCCTTTTCATTTGCGGCGGCGCATTTGACGGCATTGAAAAGAAAATCGCCCAACGGCTCAATACCCATGTAGTAGGATACGGTGCGGTACGCAATACTGCAGTTATCGACAAAAATAACATGATGCAATACATTGCCCCCCAGGATTTGAAGTCATTTGGGCTGATACCCGAAATCATCGGTCGCCTGCCGGTGCTGACTTATCTCAATCCTTTGGACCGCAATGCTCTGCGCTCCATCCTGACCGAGCCTAAAAACTCTATTATCAAGCAATACATCAAACTGTTTGAGATGGATAAGGTGAAGCTCGCGTTTGAAGACAACGTATTCGAATATATTGTAGATAAGGCGGTAGAGTATAAGCTCGGCGCCCGCGGACTGCGCTCTATTGTGGAGACTATCATGATGGATGCGATGTTTGAAATACCCTCGGAACACAAAGAAAACTTTGTTGTGACCTTGGAGTACGCCAAACATCAACTGGAAAAAGCAAACATTGCAAAACTGCAAACAGCTTAAAATCAAAAGGTAAAGAGACATAAGACAGACTTTTTTTGTTTCTATTGAAAAATATTCATTGGATTATGCTTGAAAATTGAGAAGTTGTTTATAACTTTGTTAGGGCTCTTGCAAAAAGAGAGGTTAACCGGGAGTTTAAACAATCATTCAAAAAACAACCTAATGAATCATGGCAGGGAAGAAGATTAATTTGACAGACCAACTGAAGGAGTATTTCGGATTTGACACGTTTAAAGGAAATCAGGAAGCAATCATACTAAACTTGTTGGCAGGTAACGATACATTCGTGTTGATGCCTACAGGTGGAGGGAAATCCCTATGTTATCAGTTGCCTTCGCTTTTGATGGAAGGCACGGGTATTGTGATTTCTCCATTGATTGCCTTGATGAAGAATCAGGTTGATGCGATGCGCAACTTCAGCGAAGAAGATGGTATTGCCCACTTTATCAATTCTTCCCTTAATAAAAGCGCGATAGACCAGGTGAAGGCGGACATCACCAGCGGAAAGACCAAGCTACTGTATGTAGCTCCCGAATCGCTGACGAAAGACGAAAATGTGGAATTTCTGAGAACAGTGAAAATCTCCTTCTATGCTGTAGATGAAGCACACTGTATTTCAGAATGGGGACATGACTTCCGGCCGGAATATCGCCGCATTCGTCCTATTATCAATGAAATAGGAAAAGCTCCGGTAATAGCGTTGACGGCAACTGCAACTCCTAAAGTGCAACATGACATCCAGAAAAATCTGGGTATGGTGGAAGCGCAGGTGTTCAAATCATCGTTCAACCGTCCGAACCTCTACTATGAGGTACGTTCTAAAACCAATAACGTAGACAAGGACATCATTAAGTTCATCAAAAACAATCCGGAGAAGTCAGGCATTATCTATTGCCTGAGCCGGAAGAAGGTTGAGGAACTTACTGAAATCCTGCAAGCAAACAGCATTAACGCCCGTGCATACCATGCAGGAATGGACTCTGCCACCCGTACACAAAATCAAGATGATTTCTTGATGGAGAAGATTGATGTGATTGTTGCAACCATCGCTTTCGGTATGGGTATTGATAAACCTGATGTACGCTACGTTATCCATTATGACATTCCGAAAAGTCTGGAAGGATATTATCAGGAAACCGGACGCGCCGGAAGAGATGGAGGCGAAGGACAATGTATTACCTTTTATACGAATAAGGATTTGCAGAAACTGGAAAAGTTCATGCAAGGCAAACCTGTAGCAGAACAGGAAATTGGCAAGCAGCTTCTGTTGGAAACCGCTGCTTATGCCGAATCATCCGTTTGTCGCCGAAAGACGTTGCTGCACTATTTCGGTGAAGAGTACACGGAAGAAAATTGTGGAAATTGTGACAACTGTTTAAACCCCAAAAAACAAGTGGAAGCCCAAGAGTTATTGTGTACCGTGATTGAAGCTATTCTCGCGGTGAAAGAAAATTTTAAAGCAGACTATATTATTGATTTTATACAAGGACGCGAAACTACTGAAGTACAGGCACATCTGCATGAAGATCTGGATGCATTCGGCTCCGGAATGGGAGAAGAAGATAAAACCTGGAATGCCGTTATCCGTCAGGCGCTCATTGCCGGCTATCTGAGCAAGGATGTGGAAAACTACGGACTGCTGAAAGTTACAGCTGAAGGTGAAAAGTTCCTCAAACATCCCAAGTCATTCAAAATCACGGAAGATAATGATTTTGAAGAAACGGAAGACGAAGCACCGGCGCGGGGTACTGGCTCTTGTGCTGTAGACCCGGCACTCTTCTCCATGCTGAAGGATTTGCGTAAGAAGCTCTCCAAGAAGCTGGAAGTTCCTCCTTATGTAATCTTCCAGGATCCTTCACTGGAAGCTATGGCTACTATTTATCCGGTGACACAGGATGAATTGCAGAATATTCCGGGCGTAGGCGCAGGCAAAGCGAAGCGTTATGGTGAAGAATTCTGTAAGCTCATCAAGCGCCATTGCGAAGAGAATGAGATTGAACGCCCTGAAGACCTGCGTGTCCGTACAGTCGCCAATAAGTCCAAACTGAAAGTATCCATTATCCAATCAATTGACCGTAAGGTGGCTTTGGACGATATCGCACTATCCAAAGGAATAGAATTCGGTGACTTGCTGGACGAAATCGAAGCAATCGTTTACTCCGGTACGAAGTTGAACATCGACTACTTCCTGGACGAAATAATGGATGAAGACCACATGCTCGATATCTATGATTATTTCAAGGAATCCGTTACCGACAAGATTGATGACGCACTTGATGAACTTGGTGATGACTTCACCGAAGAAGAAGTACGTTTGGTGCGCATCAAGTTCATTTCTGAAATGGCGAACTAAAATTGAAAATACATTTTTGTTAAAACCGGGCTTATGTTTCATAAGTTCGGTTTTTATATTATATATTTGTCTGATTAATCATGACTAAGAAATGAGAATGAGGTGTATAGTATGTTTCATAGTATTATTTAGTTTTTTATGCCTGCGAGGCAATGCTCAAGGTATTGAATTTAGTACATACGAATCTGAAACCATACAAAAAACAAGTTATTCTGTTTTCGATGAAAATCCTCTGACCTTTAAACATGACTTTACTATAGCTTATGATCTGGCTATTCACGACTATGGCTCTTTTGGTTATATATTCCGGCTGAAAGATTCTAAGAATGAGAATTCCGATATTTACAGTTTTGTTTTTTCCTATGATAATAATGAGCGTAGCTATCTGAAATTCAACATTGAAACAAAAGAATGCCTGGTTGCAGACACTTTATGCAATAAGAATCTTGGTCCCAGGCGTTGGATACCCATAAAAATCTTCTTTTCCCTTAAAGATGATTCAGTATGCCTGACTATCAACAAACGCAAATATCATGCTGGAAAGTTAGGACTTCCCAAAGAAATGACTCCTTCCATAATGTTCGGAAGTAGCAGGTTCTCTGAGGAGATACCTTCTTTTGCTATCCGGAATCTGGTCGTTTCTGATACTTATCAACAGATAGAATTCCCTTTAAATGAGAATGCAGGCACCCTTGTTCATGATAATCAGGGGAAAGTAAGAGGAAAAGCGATTAATCCTGTTTGGCTGATTAATAGGTTTTACTATTGGAACTTGCTCCATTCACAGTCATCTGAAACAACAGCAGGCTATAATTATGATGCCCAGTCCGGCAATTTTGTTTATTTCAACAGTGATTCCCTTTACACTTTGGATATACGCCGGAGCAAATGGGAGGGATACAAACATGAACCTTTCCCTATGAAAATGTATTTGGGAACGAATTTCCTTCACCCGGATACACATTCTGCTTATATTTATGAGGTGGATAATCGCATGGATTCCTGTACAATTTGCTCTTTGAATATACTTACGGGAGAGACGAACAAGGTAGATACCAAGTTCTTATCCTCACAACGGCATCATCACTCTTCTTATTTGGATACGATTCAGAATAAATTCTATATTTTTGGAGGTTTCGGTTTACGTAAATATACCAATACGCTGGAGGTATATGATCTGAATCAGAAGACCTGGAATACTGTCAAGTTAAAGGGGGATTTTGTTGCTCCCCGCTTCTTCTCTTCTATGGGAGCATTGAATCCCGATGAGTTGTTCCTGTTCGGAGGAACCGGAAATAGCAGCGGAGATCAGAGTTTGGGAAAGATCTATTATTATGATCTTTATAAAATCAATCTACAAGATTCGACGGTAAAGAAAGTGAGGGATTACTCTTATACTGGTATTCAGATTGTTCCGGTAAGGAATCTTATTTTATCTGATGATAAAACAGCTTTCTACACGCTGTGTTACCCTATGCAGGAAGCTTCTTCTTATTTGCAGCTCTATAAATTTTCCCTGCAAAATGATTCTTATGAGGTTTTGGGAAATTCGATTCCTATGGACTCAAAGGCTATTTTATCAAATGCGAACCTTTACTATAATAAGGATACCAAGGAACTTTATTGTTGCACGCAGGAGTTTGATGAACATGGCGGAGAGTCTTCCGTTACTCAGTTCTATTCTTTGTCGGCACCAGCTATTGCAAAGGATGCTTTGTTTTTGTATTCTACAGAACAGAATCTTTCATGGTATTTTGCTGCTATTGGAGGAGTTGCAGCCCTTGTGCTGTTTATAGGTATAGGGTACTATCTGAAAAGTAGAAAAGTCAAACAACCAATTTCCAAAGTAATCAGATATAAAGCACATACTCCGCTTGACGAGGAAAGAACCTCACGGGCAAATGCTTTGTATTTATTTGGTGAATTTACCATATTGGATAAGAAGGGAAGAGATATAACCTACTTGTTTAGTTCTAAAATAAAACAGCTTTTCTTACTTACTTTCCTGAATACGATAGGTGATAAGGAAGGCATCACTTCGAGTTATATTTACGGATTGTTGTGGCCGGAGAAAGATTTAAGCAGTGCTAAGAATCTGAAAGGGGTCACTATCAACAGATTGAGAAAGATATTAGATGATCTGGAAGGCATTGAATTGATTTATGCCAACAGTCGCTACTCTATTAAACTATTAGATAATTTTTATTGTGATTATCAGAGATTTCTAGAGCAGATAGACAGAATGCGACAGAGCAATGCATCTCAGGAAGTGAGCCAAGTGTTAATAGGAATATTGTCGAGAGGTAAGTTCCTGAAGTCAGTAGATGATTCTATGTTTGACACTTTTAAAAGCGAACAAGAAGATGAACTGCATAAAATGCTCATGATCGAGATGAATAATTTATATGCAAAAGCGACTTATGAGCAAGCCATTCAGTTGGCAGAAATCTGGCTGAAAGTTGATCCATTGAATGATATGGCTTTATGGTATATGCTGAATGCTTGCCATAAATTAAAGAGAGAAGATCAGGCTATGAAGAAATACTATCTTTATATTGCAGAATATAATAAAAGCATGGGGAATAATTATCCGTATTCTTACTCTGATATTATACACAATGATTTAAGAATATCTTTTCAATAATCGGAGAAACAGACTGTTTAGTAGCTGTTCATAATTAGTTTATGCTATCATTTTTTAGACGCGGATAACGCGGATGACGCGGATCTCTTTTTATCTTCCGGGTGGGATAACGTAGCGCAGCATTTAAGAACCCGCGTCATCCGCGTTATCCGCGTCCGTCTAAAGAATTGCTTGTATTGCGCAGCAACCGGATTGAGATTCCGTTTCGCTATATTATCATTCATAGTATAAACTAATTATGAACAGCTACTTAAGTCTCTATATTTTGAGACAGTCTTCTTTGTACCTGTAGCTTTAGGTTTAAAACACATATTTCCCTTAATTAATCGGATAATTAATAAACTAACCTGTAGAATTAACCTCCAATTAACCTTAATGTAACCGCTATTGTAATCTATCAGCGCCTATTTTTGTCTTCGAACGATAACGAAAGCAGAAATAGATTCCAAGCTCTATTATTAATCTTTAAAAATACAAGTATGAATAAAAGAACCTTTGTCTCTTTGGCCTTTTGTCTTGCAGGAGCGTTTGCACTGCATGGGCAAGAAGAAAATCAGAACAATTATGGTGTCGAAGAGGCTAATACCAAATTCAGCATTCAAAATGGAATATTAGGTGGAAAAACCAATTATGATTACCTCTCGTTAAAAGATCACGAGGATGTAAGTGGAGTCCCTTTAGGAGGTATTGGAGTTGGCTATATTAATTTTGCTCCGAGTGGTAGATTCACAAGAATAGGAATTAATAATATTCATACTCCTATCAAACGCTCGGAATATTCCTTCTTTTCTCTATGGACACGAAAAGGGAGTGAAAAGGAAGCACTCCGTTTAGTTAGAGACAATGCCACTTTGTGTGGGATGAAAGGAGTGCAACATACTCAATATAAAGGATTGTTTCCGACTGCCGAGTTAAGTTATGAGGGTAATAACCTGAAAGTAGTCCCCGTTATCCGTGCTTATTCCGGATTGGTTCCGCACAATGTGAAAGACTCTTCTTTGCCTGTCGTGTGGTTTGAGGTCGATTTAGTATCTCAGGAAGATATGGAAGCATCGTTGGCTTTCTCTTGGGAAGATTTTATCGGAATGTTCAAAGACCCGAAAAGTTTGAAAGGATTTGATAATGGACAATTGCTGAGTGAAGGAAGAGCCAATCTGAATAATGGAGAGAACTGGCCATTGCGTGAGAAAGCAAAAACGTATGTAGAACCTTATCAGTTAGATAATCTGAAAGGTCTGATACAATATGCAGCGGATAGTCTGCAACCTCGTAAACTGACTTTCCAGAATTATGTGAATCAGGTTGTGATTGCTGTGGAAGGAGAAAAAAACATATCCTACCTTCCAGCCTGCCATACGGACGGTGATGCTTGGGAACAGTTCAGGTCAAATGGTGAATTCATTTCATCACCGGCAAAGACTGTATTAACGGAACAGGCGCAGTCTTCTTCCGCATCAGTATTGGCTGTTAAAACCCAATTGAAAGCGGGACAGAAGAAAACAATTCGTTTTATGTTGGCATGGTATGCTCCGGAACTTCATATTGATGCAACGGTAGCTTCTATTGGAAGTTATTGGCCATGCGGAGCCGACTATAATAAATTCTACCATAATTACTTCAGTAATATGGGAACGATGCTACGCTATGCCACATCTAACAGGGCGAGAATTGCCCAGCAAACTACAGAATGGCAGAAACCTGTTCTTGATAGTTCTCTTCCCGGTTGGTATAAATTTAAACTGATTAATAGTGGGTACGTTATTTACACTAATATGGTACTAACCAAAGGGGGAGACGTGATGGTAAATGAAGGAGCTATGGGCGGCTTTGCCGGAACAATGGACCAACGCCTGAGTTCGCATCCTTTCTATCAGAAGTTCTTTACTCAGTTAGATCGTTCGGAGATGGACATCTTTGCGGGTTCAATGGATCCGGAAGGATATATACTCCATTTTATCGGGCATTATTATGTAGGTATGGGTAGCGTAGGTGGACGTGTACCGACAGAAAAAGGCTGGATGCTGGATAATTCTTCGGGCTGGATCATACAACTTGTTAAGGACTATGAGCAGACAGGGGATATTGAATATCTGAAAAGCCACCTGACGGATATAAATAGAGCGATGGCTTTTTTATATAGCCGGGCACCCGAAGGTAGCACCATTCCTGTTGGCCCTACTACTTATGATGACTTTGTGCACCCTCCTTTATATTCTTATTATGCGGGAGTGTGGCTGACAACTTTGAAAGCTTATGAAGCAATAGGAAAAGCTGTAGGAAATGAAAGAATAATAGAACTGTCACAAAAATGGTTTGCAGCATCGCAGAAAGAAGCTCTTGCGAAGTTGTGGAACGGAAGATTCTTTGCCTATGGTTGTGAACCGGACGGTTCTAAAAGACTCGATAATGTACTGTTTACAGGTCAGTTGGCCGGTCAGTTCCTGAGTCGCTATTGTGGATGGGGCGATATTTACCCCATGGATATTGTAAAAGCATCTGTTGTATCGCAATGCAAGATTTCACTTTCCAAATCACCCGATTATTATGCTAACAAGGTGTGGGATATCAATCTGAATCGGGGTATTGACAATAAAGGTTCACAGTGCTGGCCTTTCTATCTGGAAAGTTATACAGCTTTGGCAGGCATGCAGGCTGGATTTTATGAAGATGCAATGGATATCATGAAGCACATCCAACTGGTACATTTGCGTAAAGGCTGGACATGGACACAAAACTTGTGGAATCCCAGTGATATTACCTATATGACAGCGCCGGTGACTTGGTTCTCTACAGACGTATTGGCAGGTGCCGGTATTAATATCCCCCGGAAAGAGTTACGTCTGGCTCCTATTGTGACCAGTGATAAAACAATTAATATTCCTCTGTTCTATCCAAATTTTTGGGGAGTTGTAGTTGCTGACCCCCAAAAGAAGTCTATCACCCTCAAGATAACGAAGAAGTATAGTAAAGAACGGATTAGTTTCAATAAAGTAATATCAGAACCCGCCGGACTTTCTACATCAGAGAAGAGGGAAACAGAGATAAATGAATTTGTGGTCGAAGAAGGTAAAACTTTGGATTTGAGCCAGTACTGGGATCGTATTGTAGATAATCGTCTGGAGGCTCCGGTTCTTCCGGAAGCAGATAAACATGACTTTCGTTACGTAACAATAAAATAAGAACGTTAACCATTAAATAAAATGCCTATGTCAAAAGAGAAGAGATGAAATGACAACACCCTTAATGTTATCCACTGGGAGAAGTGGAAACGTAACATCTACTATATGTAATTATAACATTTAAAATCTTTTATTAATATGATAGAACACATAAATCATTTAGCACGTACTCTGTTTGGATGTATCATGTTGCTGTGTACCACGATGGTATATGCACAACATGAGCAGTTTAAGGGACAAGTAATTGATCAGGAAGGTAATCCGTTGGTCGGTGCAACAATTGTAGTGAAAGGAGCCAGTAATAAAAATGCCGTGGCTGATATATCTGGTGAATTTGTATTGCAAAATCTTGAGAAGAACGCTATTCTTCAGGTGTCTTATGTTGGTTTCCAAACACAGGAAATCAAGGTCGGAAGTGAAAGCTCCGTCAGAATAGTACTTGAAGAAGATGAAGCTGTTTTGGGCGAAATTGTGGTTGTGGGATATGGTACACAGAAGAAACAGACGCTCACGGGGGCTATTTCTACCCTCAGTGGTGATAAGGTTCTGACAACCAAGAGCACCAGCGTAGCTCAAAGCTTGCAAGGAAAAATTGCCGGTGTACAAGTCCGTCAGCAAGACGGTCAGCCCGGTTCTTTTAGTTCTATGGTACAGATTCGTGGCTTTGGCAGTCCGTTATATGTCATTGATGGGGTTGTTCGCGATAGCGGCGATGGCGGATCTGAATTCCAGCGTATAAATCCGGAAGACATTGAAAACATCTCTATCCTGAAGGATGGTGCAGCTGCTATCTATGGTATGAATGCTGCTAATGGTGTGGTGATTATTACTACAAAGAAAGGGAGAAAAGGAAAAGCCCGCTTCAATTATAACGGTTCATTCACTGCAATCTTTCCAACCTCCATGTTGGAAGTCATGAATGCTGCTCAATATGCGGAAATCTCCAACGAGCTTTCTATGAATGCGGGTACCGGACCTAACATTACGCCTGAAGAACTTGCCAAGTGGAAGGCTGGTGGTCTTGGCTACGAAAGCACAGACTGGCTGGGCGCTGTGTTCAAAAAGAGTGCGGGCAGTCAGCAACATACACTTTCTGTTGAAGGCGGTGGTGATAAAATGACTTATTATGCCAGCTTTGGATATGCCCGTGATGGTGACCTGACCAAAGGAGGTGACTTTAATTACGAGAGGTATACTATGCGTAGTAATTTTACGGCGGAATTATCCAAATACCTCAAGGCAGAAGTTAATGTGTCCGGAAGGTATGACGTAACGAATGCACCTATTCAGGGAGTGTTTGACCTGCTCTTTAAATCTACTTTGATGAGGCCTACCTCCGGGTTGTATGCTAATAATAATTCCGACTATTATAATGCTGCATATCCTTTTCTGGATAATCCTGTGGCAGGGATGAACGGTGACCTTACCGGTATGAATACAAGCAGGGGGCGAAGCCTGCAGTCGTCTGCTACTTTGACTTACGATGTTCCCTGGGTGGAGGGATTGAAAGCAAAATTGATGACTTCTTATGATGCCAGCGATGGCCGTACGTCGCATGAGCGAAAACTTTATCAGTTATACAGTTATAACTCACAAAATGCTTCATACGATGTTTCGAAAACGATCAACGACCCGAGTAGCTTATATGTGAGTATGAATGATGGTAATAACCTTAATATTCAGGCACAATTATCCTATGGTACCACAATCGCACGGGATCATAATATTTCCCTGATGGGTATGTACGAGATGAATTACGGTTGGAATGATAATATATCTGCCACGCGCGAGTATGATATATATTCTAAACCTATCCTGGATCTGGGGTCACAAAGTAATATTCAGAATTCGGGTGGTTATAGAGAAACGGCTAACATTTCTTATCTGGGACGCTTGAATTATGACTATAAAGGTAAGTATTTGCTGGAAGGAGCTTTCCGTTACAATGGTTCTTACCGTTATGCTCCGGATAAACGTTGGGGATTCTTCCCGGTAGTGAGTGCCGGTTGGAGAATGTCGGAGGAATCCTTTATTAAAGACAATATACCTTTTGTCAGCAACCTGAAAGTGAGAGCCTCGTACGGAGAAACCGGTATTGATGCCGGTAATGAGTTCCAGTTCATGGAAGGTTTTACTATGGGATCGAGGGGATATGAGTTTGTCGATGGTACGCAAACGAATGGTGTTCAGACTCCGGCGCTTATCAACAAGGATCTTACCTGGATTACGACACGCACGTACGACCTCGGTGTAGATATTACTTTATGGGATGGTCTGCTGGATTTTACATTTGATGTATATCGCCGTGAAAGAGATGGTCTCCTTGCCACAAGAGGCAGCCAGTTGACCAATACATTTGGCGCCTCTCTGCCGGAAGAGAATCTGAATGCCGATCGAACGGAAGGCATCGAGTTCACTTTAGGGCACAGAAACAAGATTGGTGAAGTATCGTATGGCATACAGGGCAACTTCAACTTTGCCCGTAGTAAGATGACACGCCTGATACATGGCGCTTATGAAAGTAGCTGGGATGTTTGGAGAGCTGCGACAGAAGGACGTTGGAACGGTATTGGTTGGGGTTATACCACGGCAGGACAGTTCCATAATTATGACCAGATTTATAATGCATCTGTACAAAGTGGTGACAGGGGTAATACTATGATTCTGCCGGGTGATTATTATCTGGAAGATGTAAATGGCGACGGCTATATTGATGGTAATGACCTGAAACCGAAATATTATGGTTTGAACATGCCGGCCCTGAACTATGGAGTCACGTTGACAGCCGAATGGAAGTGGTTTGACTTCATGGCTTTATTCCAGGGTGCTGCATGTTATTCAATCCAGATACCTGATAACTTGCGTAATTATGCTCCCTGGGAAGGTAACTCATCCGCTTATTTGTATGACAGATGGCACAGGGAGGATCCTTTCGATGCCAATAGTAAATGGATTTCCGGGAAGTATCCGGCTGCCCGTGTAGCCAATTACAATCCGATGGGCAACAATGCACAGGAAACAGACCGTAACACGGTGGACGGTAGCTATCTCCGTTTGAAAAGTATTGAGGTGGGGTATACATTGCCGCAACGTTGGATTAACTATGTAGGTTTGCAGCATTTGCGTGTTTATGTCAATGCGTATAACATCTTCACATTCTGTGACTCTTATCTGAAGAAGGATCTGAAACTGGATCCGGAGAAAACAGCCGGACAGGACAATCGTATGATGAACTATCCTTTGTCTTCTTCGATCAACTTTGGTGTAAATGTTAGCTTCTAATATAAAATACGTTTGAGATGAAAAATATAAATTATTACTTGATAATCGGTCTGTCGGTTGTATTTACAGCATGTGCGGACTTGCTGGACATTGAGCCTAACAACAAGATAACTCCTAATGAACTGTTTAACAATCCTAACGGAGCAAAGGCTTTTATGGCAACTATTTACCGCGATTTGCCCATTGAAGATTATATGTTCATGCCGGGTACTACGGGAGAAGGAGGTTTTAATAACCCGACAGGGAATATAGGTCTGTTGTGGTATGCTAATATCTGTGAGGAGGCTGTTCAAAGCCAGTGGGGTGAACAGTCACCGGGATACGTCATCCGGGCCGATTATTTCAATTATGGGTATAAGACGCTTCGCAACATCAACTTGCTGAAAAGTATTATTCCTACGTTGGATATCCGCGATAGTGAAAAAGCAGAGTTAGCAGGTGAAGCTGCCTTTATGACTGCCTATGTATATTTCTATTTGGCAGAAAAGTTCGGTGGAGTTCCTTTGATTAAGGAATTACAGGAGTATGATCCGGCCAATCCGGATGCTTTGGTTGTTCCGCGCAGTACGGAATATGATACTTGGGATTACGTCATGCAGCAATGCGACCTTGCTGTGGCACAACTTCCGGCAGAGCGCTCGGATAGACGGGCAACTAAATGGGCGGCGTTAGCTTTGAAATCACGTGCAGCTTTGTATGCTGCGTCAATAGCCAAGTTCGGCGAACTGGCTCCAATGGATGGCGAAGCTGTTACTAAAGGACTGGCAGGAATGAAGTCCAGTGATGCGGCTTACTTCTACCAGCATTGTATCGATGCTTCACTGGCTATTATGACCGAATCGAATCATCAACTGTATAAGCCCAATCCTGCTACTCCGAAGGAAGCGGAAGAAAATTATCGTAGTATTTTTATCAATCCGGATCAAACAGACGGAGAGGCTATCTTTATTAAAGGTATTGTAAAGGAAGGGTCTGGATTTGCCAGTAGCCTGAATTACTTTATCGAACCTTATCAAACACAGGGACAAGGTAAGATGTCTCCTGCGCTTAATTTGGTAGATGCTTATGAAGACTATACGGATCTTCCGGGTGTCCGTTCGGATGCAAAGGTCAAGACGCGCATCAGTGATAATTATTCTAATGCCGGTTTTGATAATGGCTACAATGACTATATCAAAGTAAGCCAGGATACTCCTTATGATTTGTTTAACGGAGTAGCCTATGGTGATGCGAAGAAGGCAAAGGATGCGCGTTTATGGGCTTCTATCATTCTTCCCGGTACAGAATGGAAAGGGACTAAAATCGTGATGCAGGGTGGGGTGATTCAACCCGATGGAACTGAGTTGTATCGCGTACCGACCACAGTGACCGGGAAAGATGGTAAAACATATTATTCTCTGGGGGGTGAGAAACATCAGGTATCCGCTTTCTGGCCGGGTGATGGAACACATTCCATGTCGGGCTTCCTTATGAGAAAGATGATCAGCGAAAGTATGCCTGCGCAATATCATAGAACGACATTGGACTACATTGTGTTCCGTTATGGAGAAGTACTGTTGAACTATGCAGAAGCCGTATGCGAAAGTGAGCTGGGCGATAAAACGTTGGCTGAAAAGGCTTTGAACGATATTCGTAAGCGGGCCGCTCACACCAATGAAATTGAACTGACAAGAGAGAATGTGAGAAACGAACGCTTCGTGGAGCTTGCCTTTGAGAATATCCGCATTTGGGACTTGCGCCGTTGGAGAGTGGTACATACATTGATGAACAACTTCTCTCATGATATTTTGGTCCCGATGTTGGACTTGCGCGATGAAACCCCTTCCTTGATTTTTGTGCGTAAAACAACCATGGGCGCAAGTTTGAATGGTCCTAACACTTATTCTATCTCTGAATATTATGAAGATGTGCCGCGCAACGCCATTAATCAAATGATTCAGAATCCTTAACTTTTTAATTAGTACAGAATATGGGAAAAATAAAATATATAATAGCAGGAATCAGTGCAGCATGTATGATGATAAGCTGTGAACTGGATAATTTTGATGGGCCGGATGCACAGGTATATGGTGCGGTTATCGATGCGGAGACAGACGAACTGATTCAGCAAGAGATTGGTACGAGCGGTGATGCAGCTTCTGTGCAAGTCATAGAGTACGGTTATGCTATTCGCAAAGTGCAGCAATGGAAGCTCATGTTGAGTGGAGAATACAGGAATAATCTTGTTTTCTCCGGTACTTATGATGTGATTATGAACAATGGGAACTTTGTGAAGTTAGATACCATCAAAGGCCATCAGTTTCGTAAAGGGGAGAATAAGCTCGATTTTAGGGTGGTTCCAAATATCCGTATCAAAGAGGCGTCTGTGGAGAAAGGGAATAATGCCATTACGGCCACTTTCAAGTTACAGTACGGGCACAATACCGGCAAGGTGGAGAAAATCGCTTTGTTTGCCCAGTCGGATAAGAATCCATCTAACTCTTTCAATCTGGCGCGTGTGGAGGCCAATATTGAAGGAGATGACATCAACTTCGAGAATAATAGTCTGAATGCAACTAAGGTTTTTACATTGATTTTGGATTTGAATTCTGATGAAGGTAAGAAGCTGAAAGCCGGGCAGAAGTACTTCTTCCGTATCGGTGCTTTGCCTAAAAACTTAGGTGAAGGCATACAGGCTAAGTATAATTATTCTTCGGTTTTTGAAGTACTGTTATAGCCTGAAGTATGAATAATACAGGCAGACTATTGCCTGCATGAATAATACAGGCTAAGCCAACTTGTTGCTGATAACTCCTTTAGCTCCTGAAGTATGAATAATACAGGTTAAAATCGATAGTTTTCAATAGGTTTTCTCGAAGTGTCTCCTTCCTCTCTTGCAGAGGGAGGAGACCTTCTTCTATTGGTAAGAACCCTTTCGGCAAATACATTCATAGCTCCTGTGGGACGGTCTCTTTCGTCCCGTGGGATGGAAAATTTCGTCTCGTGAGACGGATGCATTCATCTCACGAGACGAATTTTCCCGTCCCACGAGACGAATTCTCCCTCCCAGGGTTTCGAGCGATTCTACCCTCACCCCTCACTTTTTTTTTTCTCTGTATCCCTTTATTCATCGGCGTTTGAATAGGTGAGGGTAAGCGTGAGGGTAGAGTGAGGGTAGAAGTTACCCTCACTCTGTTTTTTGCCTGCAATTCAGTCGTAATACACTGATTTACAGTGTTTAGACGGGATATATACGGTTCTTAGACGGGATATATACGGTTCTTGGACGGGATATATGCGGTGCGCGAACCATCTATATCCCGTCCAAGAACCACATATATCCCGTCCACGAACCATATATATGCGGTGTAAATACTATATATTCAACTTTCGCATGTCTTTTATATTATTGATAATCTGGTAATCTAAAGAAAAACCAAAATAATGCTGCAAGCATCAACTTGATTTATAAACAAAAGAAAGTACATGCGAGTAACATTGCCCTTCGTATGCATATGGCCGATGTTACCTGAATCTTTCTTGAAGTTTTAAATTATCTGTGCACGTATCACACCAAGCAACATTACGACGGCGATGTAACATGAGGATATTGTTAATGAAACATATACCGACACATTCGTTTCATTTGCAAAGAGAAACAAATGCTAAATCTCGTATCTTTGTAAACGGTAATCTCAAATGAATAATACATATGAAACACTATCTCACTTTTGTAATCTTAATACTACTTCTCACCTTTCATGTCCACGCACAGCAAACCCGGTTTTACGGAAACGGCGAACTTTCCTGCAACCTTATTACCGACATTTGCCAGGACGGTGACGGATTTATATGGATTGGTACGGCTCACGGATTGAACAAATTCGACGGGTGGGATTTTTCCTATTATTATAATCACGAAGAAGATACGACCTCTTTGCTCAGCAACTACGTGCTCTGCCTTTTTAAAGATAGCGATGAGAGCCTGTGGGTGGGGTCGAACAAAGGGCTACAATACTACCAGCCCTACGAAAACAGGTTTGTCAATATACAATTTCCGTCTGGCATGCACCCCACGGTTGAAAATATTATAGAACTGCACAATGGCGAGATATGGATCACGACTTCCGGATGGGGGGTGTTCACGGTCGATAAAGAAATTATGCAGGCCCGTATTATCCAGGAAATTACGGATGTTTCGGGCACTTCCAGCTTCGGAACCATTTATCAGGACCGTTCCAACTGCATCTGGTTACCGCTACCCAGCCGTAAAGTATTGCGTATTGTAGACGGTACCACCAAAACATACCAGGTTTTCGAAACACCCGGCACGATCTCCAGTTTTGTTGAAGACGCCGAGGGTCGTTTGTTCGTGTCGTTTTATTCACAAGTTTGCCAATGGGAACCGGTTAACCGGAAGTTTGTCTCTTTAAAAAATGAAACGGGGAATTTTATGAGCCCCCAAATGTTGCATACGCAAAAGGGACGGATCTATATCAGTTCGTATGGGCAGGGGATACGCTATATCGATACCGATTCGTTGGAAATAAAAAAAGCAGACCACATCAACGTGCGCCATATCAACCCCGATAACCTGAAAATTGGTTCGATGTTCGAAGACCGCATCGGCAATGTATGGTTCGGGTGTTTCCAGCGCGGAGTGCTCATGCTGCCCAATGAAAAACCATCGTTCAGCTACTGGGATTTTTCGTTCATGGGCTACGACACCGACTTGACCATTTCTTCCTTCTATAAAGACCCGGACGGACGGATATGGGTGGGAACGGACCATGGTGTACTGATGGAACTGGATGAAGACGGGCGCGTGAAACGTTCCTGGCACGACAGGGACAGTGGCCTTGTGTATATGCTCGAAGACTCGGAAGGCAATTTTTGGATAGGACGCCGGTATGGTGGGGTTTCCCTGTTCAACAAGCGAACGGGACAATTCAAAATGATGCCCGAAGTCCAGGTTAAAAATATCAAGTGGATTGTCGAGGGGCCGGACAGGAAAATCTACTTTTCGGTCTTCGGCGATGGGCTCCTTGTGTACGACCTTTCGGCAAAGAGCTGGCACACCATCACGGGTACCACCCCGATGAAAACCGACGCCCGGCTGAAAAACGTATGGATAAACACCATGTTACGCGACTCAAAAGGCAGAATATGGCTGGGCCATTACAGCGGCGTAAGTTGCTACGATGCCGTGAACGAATGTTTTCTGGAGTTGGACGACGACGTGGTCGCTGTGCTGGAAAAAGCCATCTGTTATGCTTTGCTCGAAGACAGCCAGGGCAACATCTGGCTCGGTACCAGTCACGGGCTTTATATGTACAATCCGCAAGCGGACAAGCTTTTCCATTACGCTACCAACGAGGATTCGCTGGAAAGCGCTATATGCGGACTTGCCGAAGATAAAGCGGGAAATATATGGTGTAGCACCTTCAAGGGCATTCGCAAAATATCGCCCGACAACGGTAAGATCATCACATTCCTGTCTGGTAACGGGCTTCTTGAGAAAGAGTATTCGCGCGGTATTTATTTCCAGGACGCCGACGGCGAAATCTATTTCCCCAGCATTCAGGGTATCACCCACTTCAGGCCCGAAGATATCCGCATTCCCGGCTTGACAGAAGAACCTGTACTGACAGGATTGTATCTGAACAATCAACCCGTCAGCCCCCAGGATCAATCCAACGGGCACCGAATCAGCAAGTCTGTCTGGACGGAAACCACGGGACTCATCCTCTCGCATACAGACAACTCCTTTTCACTAACATTCTCAACGATAAACTTCCGCGCCCCCGGAAACATTAGTTTTGAATATAAAGTGACCGAGGCAGATGATAAATGGACCATTCTACCACTGGGAGCCAACCGCATTACCTACAACAACCTGTCCATCGGAAAGCACCTCCTGCAGGTACGTGTCAACGAAAATGGAGTTTACACTCCCGTCCGGAACCTGGAGTTAACTATTTTGCCTCCCTGGTACCTGTCGGTACCCGCCCGCATAGTTTATGGAATGTTGATACTTACAATCATCACACTCATCCTCTACTGGCAATACAAACTCATGCAAAAGAAGCGTATAGAAGAGCTGAACGAAGAAAAAATGAAGTTTTTCATCAACATTTCCCATGAAATCCGCTCGCCGATGACGATGATCATCAGTCCGCTGTCTATGTTGCTGAAAAAAGACTACGACGAGGTCACCACCAAAGCCCTGCACTCCATGTACCGCAACACTACCCGCATCCTTACGCTTATCAACCAGATGCTCGATATCCGGAAAATCGATAAGGGACAGATGCGGATGACATATAGCGAAACCGATCTGGTTGCCTTTATCCAGGAGCTAATCAAAGTCTTTGATTACCAAGCCAATGAGCGGAAAATCGAATTGAGTTTCGAACACCGGCCCGAATCATTGCCGGTATGGATCGACCGCAACAATTTCGATAAAGTCCTGGTCAACCTCATAGCCAATGCTTTGAAATTCACCCCCGAAGGCGGAAACATTTCCTTAATGTTAACTACAGGAGAAGACCCGAAAACAAAAGGCCCCCTGCGGCAGTATGCCCAAATCAGCATCACCGACTCGGGCGTGGGGCTCGACGAAAAGACCATCGACCGCATTTTCGACCGCTTCTACCAGGACAAAACCAACGCCCTGTCGGGTTCGGGAATCGGACTCAACCTCTGTAAAACACTGGTTCTCCTGCATCACGGGAAAATCACGGCGGCCAACCGTGACGACTCCCAGGGCAGCACATTCACCATCCGCATTCCATTGGGCAACAGCCACCTGAGCAATGACGAAATCGTGGCCCGGGATTCCTCGCCACGAATTATATTGCATCAGAATCAGGCCACCGAACACATCGTCAACCAGAAAAAGCTGGCCGTCAAAAGTAAAACCCGCAGCAAAGTACTGATAATCGATGATAGCGAAGAGTTGCTTTCTTACCTGAAAGAAGAGCTCGATATTCTTTATAAGGTAATCACTTGCAACAATGCCGAAGACGGCCTGCGCACGGCACTCGAACAGAATCCCGACCTGATCATTTCGGATGTCGTCATGCCCGGTATGGATGGTTTTACTCTACTCAGGAAGATTAAAAATAACGCTAATATCAGTCACATACCCGTGGTACTTCTGACTTCAAAAACAGACTACGACAACCGCATTAAAGGATGGGACAAAGGAGCCGATGCCATCCTCACCAAGCCTTTCAACACCGAAGAGCTGATACTGATTTGCACCAACCTTATAACGAACCGCATCCGGCTGAAAGGTAAATTCAGCGGTATTCAGGACCAGGAGGATAAAGCCAAACCGGTGGAGCTGAAGTCATTCGACGAGGAGTTTATGGGGAAAGTCATGTCGGTTATCAACACGAACATGGAAAATCCCGGGTTTAATGTCGAGACGTTAGCCAACGAGGTCGGTTTGAGCCGCGTGCAGCTTTACAGGAGGTTGAAAGAGCTGTCGGGCATGCCGTCGGCCGAATTCATCAGAAACATCCGGCTGCGCCATGCGGTTGAATTGCTGAAGGCTAAAAAGATCAATGTATCTCAGGTGGCCTATAAGGTGGGTTATAACAATCCCGCGTTGTTTTCGATTGCGTTTAAGAAGTATTATGGGGTTTCGCCTTCTGAATTTAGTGAGAAAGAAGAGGGAGAGGATGAAAAGGAGGAGGCAAAAGGATGAAGGGATGATTTATAAAATACATTATATACATTATATCTACACGTAAATAAAAATAAAATGAAGAAACTGACATTTATCTTAGCATTGACTTTTATGTCAATATCGTATGTTCGGGGCGAAGAAGCCCGACTGAGAGAAAAATTCGATTTTGG
>QMCD01000950.1_pt1 | contig 31971 bp, 29 predicted proteins | sample 1821841 | NCBI WGS metagenome assembly QMCD01 (sample SAMN01991225, study PRJNA193472) | Termite gut metagenome, whole genome shotgun sequencing project. | isolation source: worker | host: Macrotermes natalensis | reverse complement strand
GCAGCCTCCTGTTCCTGTATCAGGCGGCGCGACTCGCGGTCGGCGGCGGCGACACCGTCGGCGATCTTCTTCTCATCGAGCGTCACGCCGATAGAGACGCGGGTACCCGATGCCGCCAGTCGGCCGAAGCCCGGAGATTGGCTGTAAACCGCCGCATCTTTCTGATTTATAAGATTTATGCCCTCGTCGCGCCTTATATCACCGACGTTGAAACCGCGTTCCCACAGCAGGCTTTTCGCCTGACTTAGCGACAGTCCCACCACCCTGGGTACAGGACTCCACGGAGTTTCGGGCGCCTGACCCACCACGAGCGTGACGCCCGAACCGGCCTCGAGGCTCAGATTCGAGTTGCGGCGCACGGTGTCGCGGCCCACTAACTCGGCCAGCACATTGCCCGTGGCGATATTGGAGACGTAGCGTAATTCGCCTATCTCCAATCCCGCCATTTCGATCATATTCTTTGCCTGACGCAACGAGAATCCCGTCACAAAGGGCACGGGTACCATTTTTTGCTGATGCGAGGTGATGGTGACGAGGATTCGTCGGCCTTTTTTGACCTCGGTTCCTCCGGTCGGCAACTGTTCGATCACGGCGCCTCCGCCGTATATCGGAGCGTAGATCGAATCGAGTATCTCGAGCCTGAGTCCTTCGCGCTGGGCCATCTGCCGGGCGTCGGTGATGTGTATTCCTATAAGATCGGGCACCGGCAGGCTTTGGTTGTGGCGTGTGAAAATATTGAGCGCCAACGCTGTGATACCCGCGAAAACCACCAACGCACAAAACGCCAGCACGAGGTTTCGCGCTATGACATTCCCGGAAATTTTTTGTATCAAACTCATATCATTTTCAAATGTTCGAATTATAAAAAGTGTCGCGTTCGACGGCACGCAGTCCCGCCGCGGCCGCCATTGTCTCTATCTCGCCGACAGTCAGGCGAGGAGCGGTGTCTTCGGCACCGGCCATCGAAAAGATGCGCGTCGAGTCGTCTATCGTGCCGTCGAGATCGTCGGCGCCGAACGCGAGCGCCATCTCGGCCACACTCTTGCCATACATCACCCAATAGGCTTTTATGTGGGGCACGTTGTCCAGCACGATGCGCGAGAGGGCAAGCATTCGCATATCCTCCACGACACTCACCTCCCCCGCCCCTGCCATCGGGTTGTGTTTGGCGCGGAATTTCAGAGGAATGAAGGCGTTGAAACCTCCCGTCTCGTCCTGAAGATCGCGCAGTCGCAAGAGGTGGTCCACGCGCTGCTCCAGAGTCTCGGCATGGCCGTAGAGGATCGTCGCGTTCGTGGGAATACCCAACTTGTGCGCCGCCCTGTGTACCGCCAACCACTCCTCGGCCGTACCCTTCTCCGGGCAGATGCGTCGGCGAAGCTCCTCGTCGAATATCTCCGCACCGCCGCCGGGGATAGCCTGCATACCTGCGCGTTGTAGCTCGGCAAGGCCCTCTTCCAAAGACAATCCCGCTTTTTTAATCATATATGCCAACTCCACCGCAGTGTAGGCCTTGATCGCCGCCGCGGGCAGTATCGCATGGATACGCCGGATCAGATCGGTGTAGAACCATAGGTCGTGCTCCGGATGTACGCCGCCCACTATGTGAACCTCCGTCACTCCCGAGCCGACGTACCGGCGGGCGATATCCTCCATCTCCTCGATCGACAAATCCCACGCCTCCGGATCTCCCGCGCCCCGGCGGTACGAGCAAAACCGGCACGCAAAGGCGCACACATTGGTCGGCTCGATGTGGAAATTGCGGTTCCAGTACAAAGCGTCGCCGTTCTTGCGCCGCCGGATGCCGTCCCCCAGTTTACCTAACAGCCACAGCGGGGCCTGGCGCCACAGCACGAGCGCCTCGTCGCCGGAGATCCGTTCCCCGCGTTCGACCTTTCCGGAGATGGTTTCGAGTTTCATGTATTCGGGCGTAAAAATACGAAAATTTCCCGCATGAATCAAAAAAAGGAGGGCGACCTCCCGTCGACCTCCTTTATAAGTACTAACTAATCTTGAAAAACTTTTTCAGTTGCTCTTCCCGTCGAGTTTGCGCTGAAGAAAATAGGCGCCGATCATACCTGCGCCGCCGAATACCATCGACAACGATATCACGAGGAAAGTAGCTATGGCCTCCACGCTGAAGGCGTGGTCATCCGAAATACCGCCGCAGGCAAGAACGGTGCATCCGATGGCCGTTCCAAGACCGATACCGACCAGCAGGCCGCAAATGCGAAGTCCGGTGCCGTGTTTGCGTGCCGCCCGCGCTTCGGCCTTGACGATCTTGGCCCGCGCTTCGGTTTTGTGCCACTCTTCGATCGACTCCACGCGGTTCGCGATCATTGCCTTGCTCTTGTACTTGGCAATGATATTCAGTGCGATGACAGAGAACAGTCCGATAAGAAAAATAATCGGGATGAAAATTGCTAAAATGTCGGGGCTCATAATTATAATGTTTTAATTGTTGCTTGACTTTTGTTTTTTACCATCCAGCGCGCGTTCGATGGAATATGCGCCGATCATGCCCAGACCGCCGATCAGCATCGCGCAGGCCATGATGAAGAATATGTAGAGAGACATTTGCCCTCCGTCGTGGTTACAGGTGTTTTCACATGCCCACATGGAGCCAAAGAACTGCCATACGCGGGTTGAGCCTCCGACGAATATTCCGAGGGCGGTTCCAATGCCCGCACCGGTGAGAAATCCTCCCACGCGAAGGGCGGCCGAGCGGCTGACGGAGGCCCTTGCCATGGCTTCGGCTTTGCACCATGCGTCGACGGACTCCCCTTGGACGTGCTCGGCTGTGGCTACCCGCGCCTTGTACTTGAAGTAGATGTGTAGCGAAATGGCCGTGAATAGTCCGATAAGGAAAATGATCGGGATGAAAATAGCTAAGATTTCGGGTGTCATGTATTCGATTTTTTAGATTAACGTTTCGTGTTTGCCTTTTTGACGCGCCGCAACGGAAAAGGTTACATGACCGGCAAACGTTTTTGTTATAATGCCCATCCGTAAAATCATCCGAGGGTTCTTACACCCGGGAAAAAAATATTGCCGTCGGTTTCAACCGACGGAATTAAGAGCGCCTTATGGCTCCGGGCTTTAGCCCAAACGAGTAAGTTGGGCTGAAATCATATTATACCTGGTTGATATGTTGTCCGTCGGTTAAAACCGACGGCAAATTGACCGACAACTGAGATGCTTTTCAGGGCATATATTATTTTTTTCAAACATTTTGTGTAACTTTCCGCTATCCGCCGCGTCAAAATGTAAAATGAAAGGAAACCCGACCGATAAAGAGAGTGTTCGCCGCGTTTTGCGTGGCGATCCCGACGAATTTTCGCGGTTGGTCGCCTCACATGCTCCGCGCATGTTCAACCTCGCCCTCGGGATAGTCCGCCGACGCGACGCCGCCGAGGATGTGGTGCAGGATGCGTTGGTGAAGGCTTATGAAAAACTGGGTTCGTGGCGCGGCGAGAGTTCGCTTTCGACGTGGCTCTATCGCATCACCTACACCACCGCCGTCTCGTCGATTAGGGGGCGCAGGGATTTTTTCGAGGCCGCCCCGTCTTCGTCCGACACTCTTGCCGACGACGAAGGCGACTGGCAGATAACCGAGGAGAACATCTCGCGCATGACACTCGCACTCGAGGGGCTTTCGCCTCTCGACCGCACGCTGGTAAACCTTTTCTATCTGGAAGATAAGCCTGTGCGTGACGTGGCGGCAGTTTGCGGCGAGAGCGAGAGCAACGTTAAAACGCGGCTCCATCGCGCCCGCAGACGGCTTAAAGAATTGATGATGGATAATCGATAGCTATGAAAGATAACTTTGCAGAACTGATAAAGGCGGCCGGCAACAAGATCGCATCCGATGGGCCCACTGTTTCGCCCGATCTCGAACGGAGGGTTATGATCGAGGTTGCACGCAGGGCAATCGAGGGATCCAGGCGGCGCGCACGACGGGGTCTGGTGGCGTCGCTCGTGGGACTCGCTATGCTGCTTGCGGGATGTATCGCGGCGCTCGTGGTGTGGTTCCCGGCGCTTGCACCCGCTCTGACCCGCTTCACGTGGCTCGAGAATCTGCGTATCCCGAAACTTTTCGATACGGTGGCGGGGAGCATGGCCGGAGTCGCGGAAAGCACCGCCACCCTCCCGTTTCTGGAGCAGTGGGGCGGCCTGATACTGCTCGTATTGCTCGTCGTCGGCGCGGCAGGATTCATTTACTATCTCAACAGCCTCTTCTCCGGCGATCGCATCCCCGAAAGGTTCAACGAAAGTCGATGACCTCGTATCCCGCCCAACGTGCGGGATCGTACCTGAAATCGGCTCCGAGAGTGACGCCGGGCGTAATGCGCACGACATCCACCGTCGCCTCGGCGCTCATAAATCCTATGGTGTACCCCACCCTTGCGGGCAGTCCCGTTACGGTCGACAGAAAAACGTCGATCTTTCGGGCCGATCCGTCATCGGGGGCCGATGGATCGCGGGTGAGCTCCACCAGATCGCAGCTTACGCCTCCAATGAGCGCCGGGCCAACGTACCGATGGGTGTAGTCCCCGTCCAGAAAGTCGAAAAGCCGCGTCGGATTACCCATCACCGTGCGATCGGCGGGATCGACCCTGTCGATGGCCACCTCGCGGTCGAGCAGGCTTACCTCCCATTTGGTACGGCCGTCGCAAAATATCTCGATATCGGGTGTCGCTACGCGGTAACTCTCGCCGCTCACCTCGTAACTGCCCGTGAGCGACTGTCCGTCGATCGTCACTGTGAATTCGACGCGGTAATCGCCCCAGCCCGCCACTTTTTGGGCAAGTGCCGTAAGCAACGCCTGCGATTTTGTATCAGCGAACACGCTGATACTCAGTGTCATCGCTACCAAACTCAATATCGTCCGTTTCATGCCCATCATTTTTTAATGCCGCCACGACTTATTATTTCCGAGGGTTCTAACCCTCGATGGGAAGAAATTCCCATTAGCTATATTGCCGTTGGCTTCAGCCAACGGATGATAACTCGCTTACGCCACCGGGCTTTAGTCCAATCAATAATTTGGGCTGAAGCCCGAAGGTTTATTACGCTCTTGATTCCGTCGGTTAAAACCGACGGCAATATCCTTGACAATCTTATAGTATATCCTCAAAGATCCTCTCGAGGCTCCTCGGATCCTGAATCAATACCTCGCGAGGCTTGGAGCCTTCGGCGCGCCCCACGATCCCGGCCCTTTCCAACTGATCCATTAACCTGCCCGCACGGTTGTAGCCGATGGCGAAATGGCGCTGGATATTCGAGGTCGAGCCCTGTTGGTTGGCCACCACAAAGCGTGCCACCTCCTCGAACATGCGGTCGACGTCACCTATCTCGCCACTCGAGCCTCCGCCGTTGTCACCCGAATCGGGAACCCAGTCCGGTAGCGAGTACGCGTTCGGATAACCCCTCTGATCCTGAATGAACCCGGTCATCCGTTCGATCTCGGGCGTGTCGATGAAGGCGCACTGCAGTCGCGTGATCTCCCCGTTGAGCGAGATCAACATGTCGCCCTGACCGATAAGCTGGTTGGCTCCGGTCTGGTCGAGAATGGTGCGCGAGTCGACGATCGACGTCACGCGGAAAGCTATACGCGCCGGGAAATTAGCCTTGATGAGACCGGTGATAACCTTCACATCGGGCCTTTGCGTGGCGATTATAAGGTGTATTCCCGTTGCGCGTGCAAGCTGCGCAAGTCGCGTAATTGGTTGTTCCACCTCCTTGCCCGCGGTCATTATCATGTCGGCGAACTCGTCGATAACCACCACTATATAAGGCAAATATCGGTGTCCCTTGTTAGGATTCAGGCGGCGGTTAATGAACTTTTCGTTGTACTCGCTGATCTTCTTGACCTCGGCCTTGCGCAACAGTTCATAGCGCGCCTCCATCTCGCCGCACAGCGAATTAAGAGTGTAGACAACTTTCTGGGTGTCGGTTAAGATAGCATCCTCCTCGCTCTCCATTTTGGCGAGGAAATGCTTTTCGAGCCTCGAGTAGAGCGACAGTTCCACCTTCTTTGGGTCGACCATCACGAACTTCACCTCCGCCGGATGTTTTTTGTACAACAGCGACGAGATTATCACGTTCAACCCCACCGACTTACCTTGTCCCGTAGCACCTGCGATCAGGAGGTGGGGCATCTTCGCGAGGTCGACAAGGAACGTCTCGTTCTGAATGGTTTTGCCCAACACCAACGGCAATTCGGCGGTGCTGTCCTGGAAGCGGATCGATTTCACGAGCGAGTACATCGACACGATCTCGCGGTTTTGGTTCGGAACTTCGATACCGATGGTGCCCTTACCCGGCATCGGGGCGATGATGCGGATGCCCAACGCTTTTAGACTCAGAGCAATATCCTGTTCCAGCCCCTTGATCTTCGATATCTTTACACCCGGCGCCGGAACTACTTCATACAATGTGACGGTCGGGCCGATGGTCGCCTTGATCTTGCTTATCTCGACACCGAAATTCCTGAGTGTCTGTACGATGCGGTTGCTGTTCACCTGAATCTCCTCGTCGGTCACCTCCACCCGCGTTCCGTGGTTCGCCAGAATACTTTCGATCTCGGGTTTGCGGTAGGTCGAAAGCTCCTTCAGGGGATCGTACAGGCGGTTTTCGATATCGTCGTCGGCCACTTCCGTATCGCGTTTTTCGGTTTGCAACACCTCCATCCCTTCGCCGTCGGAAGTCACCACCCCACCTGCTCCGAGGGTAGTTGCACCTGCCGAGACGCCGCCCAGTTCCACCACTTCGAATACTCCGTCGGGAGTGCGGATAACCGCCGGACGCACGGGCTCTTCGGGTTTGTCGATCTCGACCGTGTGCCCTTCCGCGCCTATCTCCCTTACAATGAAGGGCGACTCCTCCGGCGGTGTTCCGGTGGCGATCGCGGCGGCATAGGCTTCATTGACTGTCATTCCGGGCTTGCCTGTCACAACATTCGTTCGCGCCTCATCATCGTCGGTACTCTCCTCTTCCGATTCATTGTCGAAGTATTCGTCGTCGGTCTCTTCCCCGTATTCGTCCTCGTCCGCATCGTCCCTCGGTCCCGTCACAAGGCCGCCCGCCTTCGCGCTACCGCCGACGATAACCTGTCCCACACGGTTCATATGCGATATGGTTTTGCGGCTAATGTACACGGCCCACAGTATCCACAGGCACACGAGCGACAGTGCCGCGCCGACAATGCCGATTTTTCCGCGCAACCATTGAGCGGAGAATATTCCCAACTCTCCGCCCAAACCACTTCCGAAAATGCTCGGGCGGATACCGAAAACGAGGCCCAGCGTCACCGATCCGAGGATCATGCCGAAAAAGGTCACTCTCACCGAGCGTTCCAGAGCCGCCGGGCGAAAACGCATCAGCCGCAGTCCGACGATGAACAGCATCACCGGAATGCCTGCGGCGAACACCCCGAAGCCATGCCCCACCAAACGCCGCGCCAGCCGCACCCCGAGGCTCCCTTTTTCGCCTGTCGGTATGGCGTCGGCCGCACTCACGAAATCGGCCGTGGGATCGGCCATCGCTTCGGCTCCGTTAAAACCCGTGAATGTCTGGTCGGTGTTCCAGGTGAAAAAGTAGCTCCCGCAAACCCACAGCGTCCACACCGCGAAAAAAAGCAGGATAAGCCCCGCGACCCATTTCTGATTGTCGGAGAGACGGAAACGCCCGCGGCGCTTACCCTTTTTTTGCTTTGCTTCCGGTTTTTTCCCGGTTTTTGAGTTTTTCGATTGTGCCATAACGCGAAGTTACGGAAAAAATATCATAATCGGGGTACTTTCGCGCTTTTGCTTTTAAGATGTTCGAGATAGCTGTCGTGGGCGAATGTCAGAAACTCGTGCCGCGGAGTGTTGTACGGATCGGCTCGAAAGCCGCCCTCGTTCAGAAGTTGCTCGACGCGGCGGGCTATCGCAGGGGCGGAATCTACGATCCGGGCCGGTTTTGAGCCCGTTCGGGCGCTGAATTCGTCGATCACGCGGCGGATCCGCTCTCCCAGAAAAGGATAGTGCGTGCATCCCAGCACTATGCGGTCGGCTCCGGCGGTGAGCATCGGCTCCATCGCAAGGCGCACTGTCTCAAGCGCTTCGGGTGTCTCTTCGCGGTCGTTTTCCACGAGTTCCACAAATCCCTCGCCCACCGTTTCGATGATGCGAACCTTGTCGCCATAGCGTGCGGCGGTGGCTCGATACAACTCTCCTCCGAGAGCCGCCGCCGTCGCCAATATGCCGATCACTCCGGTTTCGGTGGTCGTCGCGGCAGGTTTCACCGCGGGTTCCATCCCGATTATGGGGAGATCGTATTTCGCCCTAAGATGGTCAATGGCCGCTCCCGTGGCGGCATTGCACGCTATCACCATCATCTTCACGTCATAGTTATCGATAAGACGTTCGACGGCTTCGTCCGTGAACCTTGTGATCTCTTCTTTCGGACGCGGACCATACGGTACATTTGCCCCGTCACCGAAATAAACGAGCGATTCGTCGGGCAGGGCGTGCTCGATCGCGGCACGAACGGTCAGCCCGCCCATGCCTGAGTCGAAAATACCTATAGGTCTGTTGTCCAAAGTATTATTCCGGTTACTTTAAGTTATGCTATAAATCATACCTAAAGTATTACTTTAATTTGTTCTCCTCAATCCATCGACGGGCATTAATTAATGCCTCGATCCACGGAGATATTTCGTCTCCGTCCCGCTCTTCGGGATAATAGGCCCAATTCCAGGGCTTTATCGCGCGCTCGAAGTGGGGCATCATGGCAAGGTGCCTTCCATCGGGACTTGCGATCCCCGCCGTGTTGTAATCGCTGCCGTTAGGGTTGGCCGGATAGCCTTCGTGGCTGTATTTCAGCACGATATTATAATCGGATTCCTTTCCGGGCAACGAAAATTTACCTTCCCCGTGGGCGATCCATACACCCAACCGCGCCCCGGTGAGCGAATCGAGCAACACAGAACGCCCCAAAGTCTGTACGTTAAGCCCTACAAATCCCGATTCGAATTTATGACTGTCGTTATGTAACATTCGAGGCATAAGTGTATTATTGCCACTCACCTGAGCGATCGGTTTAATTACACCGGAATCCCCGAGCGGCTTTATCAATCCGAGTTCCACCATCACCTGACACCCGTTGCAGAAGCCGAGCGAGAGGGTGTCGGGGCGTGCGTAGAAATTCTCGAGAGCGCGCCGGGCCTTCTCGTTATAAAGGAACGCTCCCGCCCAACCCTTGGCCGAGCCGCACACATCGGAGTTGGAGAAACCACCTACAAAGACGATAAAATTCACATCCTCAAGTGTTTCGCGGCCGCTTGCAAGGTCGGTCATGTGGACGTCCCTCACATCGAATCCCGCCAGATGGAGCGCCCACGCCGTTTCGCGTTCGCACTGGTTCCCCTTTTCGCGAATCACCGCCGCCTTGATGCCGGTTTTGGTCTTGCGTCTCGGGTCGATGCCATATTGAGCGTAGGTTCCGGTGAAACCGGCCGGGAATTCGAATTCGAGAGGCTGCTGTTTGTAGTTGGTGTAACGTTCTGCCGCTTTGGTGCTTCCGCTTTGCAGACGGTCGAGCAGATAGGAGGTTTTATACCACCGGTCGCGCAGTTCGTCCTGCAGCAGATCGAATTCGATGCCGACCGCCCTTATATTAAAGTGTCTATTAAAGTTAACCTTGCCAATCACATGTGTTTCAACACCATGAGCGGATAGTTTTTTCGAGATCGCGGCGCCGTCCCTCACCTGAAGCAACAGAGCGGGTTTCTCGCTGAACAACAGTTTCACAAGCCCTTCACCGCCGTCGGCCCCGCCGTTCAACCCCGTGAGGTCCACTTCGATGCCGGAAGTGTTGTCGGCAAAGGTCATCTCCAGCAGGGCGGTGATCATACCCCCTGCCGAAACGTCGTGGCCTGCAAGCACTTTGCCGTCGGAAACAAGCCCCTGAACGGCTCCGAAAGCACGCTTGAAATAGTCGGCGTCGCCCACTGTCGGAACTTTATCGCCCACTCGCCCGACCACCTGCGCAAAACTGCTGCCTCCGAGTTCGAAGCCCGAGCCGCGGCTCATGTCGACGTAAACGATATCGGAAGCGGTGTGTTTCAAAGCCGCGCCGATACTACGCGAAATATCGGAAACCTCTGCGGCAGAGGTAATTATCACTGTTCCGGGGGCGTAAACACGCTCGCCGTCGGGATATTTTTGCGTCATCGAAAGCGAATCCTTACCCGTGGGAATGTTGATACCCAGCCCGATGGCGAAATCGCTCGCCGCCTGTACGGCAGAATAGAGGCGCGCGTCTTCGCCCGGATTTTTGCAGGGCCACATCCAGTTGGCGCTCAGCGATACACCGGCCAATCCATGCGTCAGGGGTGCGAAAACGATATTGGTCAACGCCTCGGCTACGGCAAAGCGCGAGCCCTCCGCCGGGTCGATCATCGCCGCCACGGGAGCGTGACCCAGAGCCGTCGCGATACCGCCTACACCCTGATAGTCGAGCGCGACGACGGCGCAGTCGTTCAGCGGCAACTGCACCTGCCCGGCACACTGTTGCATCGCCACGCGCCCTCCGACCGAACGGTCGACCTTATTGGTGAGCCAGTCCTTGCAGGCGACGGCCTCGATCTCGAGCACCTGTCCTATGTAGTCGACCACCCGTCCGGCGTCATAGGCAACGGGTGCGAAAATTTCGCGCAACGATTTGTCGTTCAAAACAGTACGCGGCGCGCGGCCGAACATGTACTCGAGCGGCCAGTCGATAGGACGCTCGCCTGTTTTATTATTGACAAAAGTAAACTGTCCGTCTCCCGTCGCCTCGCCGATGACATACATCGGGGCGCGCTCGCGATCGGAAACGGCCCTCAGGTAGTCGAGACGCTCGCGATCGATCACGAGACCCATCCTCTCCTGCGACTCGTTGCCGACGATCTCGCGAGCCGAAAGTGTCGGATCGCCCACCGGCAACTGCTCCATGTCGATGCGTCCCCCGGTGGCCTCGACCAGTTCCGACAGGCAGTTGAGATGGCCTCCCGCACCGTGGTCGTGGATCGAAATGATGGGGTTCTCGGCACCTTCGGCAGTTTCGCTCACGGCGCGAATGGCGTTATAGGCCCTTCGTTGCATCTCGGGATTGGAACGTTGCACGGCGTTGAGCTCGATCTGACCCGCGAATTCGCCCGTCGCGACGCTCGAAACGGCCCCGCCGCCCATGCCGATGCGGTAGTTGTCGCCGCCCAGAAGCACCACGGCGTCGCCCTTGCGCGGATCATCTTTCAGGCTGTCGCTCTTTTTGGCATAGCCCACGCCGCCGGCCTGCATTATCACCTTGTCGTAGCCCCAGGTTTTGTCGTTTTCCCGATGCTCGAAGGTAAGCAACGAACCGCACACCAACGGCTGTCCGAATTTGTTGCCGAAATCGCTGGCTCCGTTCGACGCCTTGATGAGTATCTCTTCGGGGCTCTGATAGAGCCACCTGCGAGGAGCGATCGACGCCTCCCAAGGGCGGGCGCCGTTCTCCAAACGCGGATAGGAGGTCATGTAAACGGCGGTTCCGGCCAGAGGGAAAGCGCCTTTGCCGCCTGCTATGCGGTCGCGGATCTCGCCTCCCGAACCTGTCGCCGCGCCGTTGAACGGCTCGACGGTCGTGGGAAAATTGTGGGTCTCGGCCTTGATCGAGATCACGCTCTCGAAATCCGAGGTGGTGTATTCGTCGGGCCGGTCGTGCGATGCGGGCGCGAACTGCTCGGCTACGGGGCCCCCGAGAAAAGCGCAGTTGTCCTTGTAGGCCGAGGTGACCTGCCCCGGATTCTCTCGCGTGGTTTTGCGGATGAGGCCGAACAGGGTTTCGGGCTTTGTTTCGCCGTCGATCACGAATTCGCCGTTGAAGATTTTGTGGCGGCAATGCTCGGAGTTGACCTGCGAGAAACCGAAAACCTCGCTGTCGGTGAGCGGACGTCCCATCTTGGCGCTGACCTCTTCGAGATAGGCAATTTCGTCGCCGCTCAAAGCGAGCCCTTCGGCGCGGTTGTAGGCGGCGATGTCACAAATTTCGCGAATGGGTTCCGGCTCGCGCGTGATGGTAAATATCTCCTGATCCAGACCATCGTATCGGCGGTTGAGCATGGGGTCGTACCCGGCCTCGCCCACGACGCGCACAAACTCCTCGATGCGCCGGATGCCGCCGATGCCCATGTTCTGGGTGATCTCCACGGCGTTTGTGCTCCACGGGGTTATCATTTCTCGCCTCGGGCCGATGAACGTCCCCTCGACGCTTTCGCCCTCTACGAGGCGTGCGCCCGAAAAGAGCCATTCGAGGCGTTCGACCTCCGCCGCCCCCGGCTGAGCCGCGGCATCCACCGCGTATATTTTTTCTTCGTTCCTGAAAAACAGTATCATAATTAATCGCGAATTACGGATTACGAATGAAGTAAGTCGCAACCCCTTTATTTATTGTCTATTATAACTGTCGGCACTCCGATTCGAGATGTTGCAACAAAATGCGCAGGAGCGCGGTATCGGAGGCGTCGCCGCAATCGAGCACAAAGTTAGCGCGATTATAGAATTTTTCGCGTTCGGGGAGAGTTTTTTCGATGAAAGCGGCGAGTTCGGCGTCACCCATTCCGGCGATCTTGGGTCTTTTCAGGCGGCCCACGGGACTCATACGCTTAACGAGCCTGTGGACGGGCATCTTTATATATATGGTCTCGCCCGCCGCCGAGAGTTTTTCCATCACTCCTTCGCGGCAGACCGAACCGCCACCGAGAGAAACGATGGTGTCAACCTCCGAAGCGGCCGCGTCGGCGATCACCTCGGTTTCGAGAGCACGGAACGCCTCTTCACCCTGCGTGGCGAAGATATCGGCAACACTCATCCCGGCACGCCGTTCGATCTCGCGGTCGGTATCGACGAGCTTCCAACCCGTGGCGGCGGCGAGCCTGCGGCCGAAACTGCTCTTGCCGCACCCCATGAAACCTACCAGAAAGACCCTTCGCGCCATCGGTTTAAAACAAATTAAGCTGTTCAGCGGGCGGATTGCGGGTGTCGTCGACGACATCGGGGCGTTCGATCTCTATCTCAATAGGGGCGGGCTGCAAGGTAGATTCCTCGTCGTTTCGCTTCGTCGGGATGACAGGAGCGACAGACTCTGTCGGAATGGAAGCGGGAGTAATCTCCGGCTCGAGCGACGGGTCGTCGGCAAATTCGTCCTCCGCCCCTTCGTTGGAGTCTTCTTCGTCGGGCTCGGGAAGGTCGAAAGACTCGTCAACGGGGGCAACGCCATCTTCCGGATCGGAGTATAAGGTAGATTCCTCACGTTCGTTCGGAATGGCATTAGAGGTGGCGGCAACGTTATCGTCGACTTCATCGCCATCAGGCTCCGGTTCTTCAGGAGCGGGCCCCGGCTCAGGCTCCAAAAAGCGCAACCCACCCACATCGTAAGTGGTTATGCGCTTGCCCTTTGCCTTGTGGCTCTTGATGCCGATATATTCGGCCACGTTCACCGTGTCGGCGGGACGGGCGGCATTGGCGCCCTGGTAAGTCACCTCCAAACGCGGCGAGTCGTCATCCACAAGCTCCACGAGGCGGCAGTCGCCCTCCAACCACTCCTGCTGGCTGCCTCCGTTCGCCATGGCGGGGAAACGTTTGACATAATAGTAGCGCTGCCCCTCGTCGAAATAGGTGGCGCTGTAAACCCTCTCCGGATCCCATTTTTCGACGCGGATGGTGTCCTCGGGGAAGTGGTGGGTGAGCTCGTAACCCGTAACGTAATAATGGTGGCGCGTGAAGACCACGATCTTGTCGTCGCCCGTAAATTCGCCGAGCAGAACTCCGCGCCCGTCGGCATTGAGGCGGCGCACCTCCTCGTCGAAGAAGATATTCTGGCCGCCGAGGGTCGAAGCGCCCTTCTCCTTGAGGACTATCTTGTGGATGCCGTATCGCGAGAAGAGGTTGCCCTGCGAGGCGCGCCCCTTGATGGCGAGGGTCGAGAAATCGAGGTCGGTTATCACTTTTTTGAGCCTCGGGCGCGGCTTGAAGTAGACTTTCAGCACCTCGGCTTCGCCGTTGGGATTGACCGTCAGCCACAGGATATCGCTCCCCGGGGTACCTTTCGTCAGGTCGTACTCCTTTTCGCGCGTGATGCCGACAATAGCGCACCTTTTCATCATGATAGGCCCTTGTTTTCCGTCACGGTAGAGCACATTGTATATCGTTCGTTCGTCGCCGCGCTTGAAAACCCCGATGTAGAGAATGTTCTTGCGGAAGAAGGCTTTGTCGCTCACCCGGGAGATGATATAACGGCCGTCGCGACAGATGGCTATCACGTCGTCGATGTCGGAGCAGTCGCACACGAACTCATCCTTTTTCATGCCCGCGCCGATGCCGAAGAACCCTTCCGCGCGGTCGACGTATAGTTTCGAGTTGTTGGTCACCACCTTCGCCGCCTCGATGCTGTCGAACTCGCGAATCTCGGTGCGGCGCTCGCGGCCCGCGCCGTATTTTTGTTTGATACGCTCGTAATAAGCTATCGTGTAGGGCACTATGTGCTCGATGTCGTGGCGCACGCGGCTCATCTCCTCCTCCACGGCGCGGATATGCTCGTCGGCTTTGGCGGTGTCGTACCGACTGATGCGGATGAAGCGGAGTTCAGTGAGTTTAACCACATCGTCTTTCGTAACCTCGCGGCGCAACAGGTTTTTGAACGGTTCGAGGCCGTCGTCCACGGCACTGTAAGCCTCCTCGCGCGTTTTCGCTCCCTCGATGCGCTGGTAGAGCTTGTTCTCGATGAATATCTTTTCGAGCGATGACATGTGCCAATCCTCGGCCAGTTCGTCGAGGCGAATATGCAATTCGCGCAAAAGCAGATCGCGTGTGCGGTCGGTCGAGCGGCGCAGGATTTCGCTCACGCCGAGGAAATGGGGTTTGTCTTCCCATATCACCGTAGAGTTGGGCGAGATCGACACTTCGCAGTCGGTGAAAGCGTACAGCGCATCTATCGTTTTGTCGCTCGACTCGTCGTTCGAAACATGGATAATGATCTCGACCTTCTCGGCGGTGTTGTCGTCCACCTTGCGTATCTTGATCTTGCCGCGGTCGTTGGCCTTGATGATCGACTCCTTGATGCTCTCGGTGGTTGTTCCGAACGGTATCTCGGTGATGGCGAGGGTGCGGCGGTCGATCTTCGATATCTTGGCGCGAACCTTCACCGCTCCGCCCCGCAGACCGTCGTTGTAGCGGCCCACGTCGATCGCTCCGCCCGTCGGAAAATCTGGATAGAGTACGAAATCTTCGTTTTTGAGATACGCGACCGAGGCGTCGATCAATTCGTTGAAGTTGTGGGGCAGGATCTTCGACGCGAGGCCCACGGCGATCCCCTCGACCCCCTGGGCCAGCAGCAGCGGGAATTTCACCGGCAGGGTCACGGGCTCCTGATTGCGGCCGTCGTACGAGAGCATCCAGTCGGTGGTCTTGGGGTTGAAAACGACGTCGAGGGCAAATTTCGACAGCCGCGCCTCGATATAACGCGCCGCCGCCGCTCCGTCGCCCGTCAGTATGTTACCCCAGTTTCCCTGACAATCTATCAGCAGGTCTTTCTGCCCCAACTGCACGAGCGCATCTCCGATCGAAGCGTCGCCGTGGGGGTGGAACTGCATGGTGTGGCCTATCACGTTGGCCACCTTGTTGTAGCGTCCGTCGTCGAGGCGCTTCATCGAGTGGAGAATGCGCCGCTGGACGGGTTTCAGGCCATCCTCGACGTGCGGCACGGCGCGCTCCAATATCACATACGAGGCGTAGTCGAGCCACCACTCGCGGTACATGCCCCCGAGCCGGTTACGGCTTCCGCCGCCACCGCCTTCGCCCCTCTCTATATTTTTATCTTCGCTGTTCATTTCAATTTTTAATTACCTCCGTCGGCTTATCTGCGCCAGCCTGCGGCCGACAAGCAGGCCTCCGTCGGTGATTATTTGTTTCACAAAGAATTCTCCACGTAATCGGCCTCGATGCGTAGGTTTTCGATCACGAAATCGCGTCTTTCGGGGGTGTTGGTGCCCATGTAGAAGGTGAGCATTTCGTGGATGGTGTCGTCGCGCGTGAGGCGCACGGTCTCCAGACGCATATCCTCGCCTATAAATTCACGGAACTCGTCGGCCGAGATTTCGCCCAGCCCCTTGAACCGGGTTATCTCCGCCGCCGCGCCGCACCTCTTGATAGCCCGCCGCCGCTCCTCCTCGCTGTAACAATATATGGTCTCTTTTTTGTTGCGGACGCGAAAAAGCGGCGTCTGCAACACGAACAAGTGTCCCTGACGGATCACCTCGGGGAAGAATTGCAGGAAGAAGGTCATCATCAGCAGGCGGATGTGCATCCCGTCGACGTCGGCATCGGTTGCGATTATCACCTTGTTGTAGCGCAGGTTATCTATGCTTTCCTCAATATTTAGTGCAGCTTGTAGCAGGTTGAACTCCTCGTTCTCGTAGACCACTTTTTTGGTGAGGCCGTAGGTGTTGAGCGGCTTTCCGCGCAACGAAAAGACGGCTTGGGTGCGCACGTCGCGGCTTTTCGTTATAGAACCGCTCGCCGAATTCCCTTCCGTTATGAATATCATCGTCTCCTCGGCACGGGCGTCCTTGTCGCCGAAGTGAACCTTGCAGTCGCGCAGTTTTTTGTTGTTAAGGCTCACCTTTTTGGCCATCTCGCGAGCCTTTTTCTGCACGCCTGAGATCGCCTTTCTCTCCTTTTCGTTCTCGACTATCTTTTTGCCGAGTATCTCCGCCGTCTGCGGGTGTTTGTGCAGATAGTTGTCGAGGTTCTCCTTGACGAAATCGAGGATGAACTGCCGGATCGTCGCGCCGCCGGGCGACATCAGCCGCGAACCGAGTTTGATCTTGGTCTGGCTCTCGAACTCGGGCTCCTCGACGCTGATCGAGATCGCACCCACGAGCGAGGTACGAATATCGGCAGGATCGTAATCCTTGCGGTAGAACTCCTTGATCGTCTTTGCGATGGCCTCGCGGAAAGCCGCCTGATGCGTACCCCCCTGCGAGGTGTACTGGGAGTTGACGAACGAGAAATAGCTCTCGCCGTAGCCAGTGCCGTGGGTTATCACAACTTCGATGTCGGGGCCCTTCAGGTGGATGGGAGGATACAGCGGTTCCTCGCCGAGGTTCTCGTTCAGCAGGTCGAGAAGGCCGTTTTTCGAAACATAACTCTCGCCGTTGAGTTTTATCGTGAGGCCCGTGTTAAGATAGGTGTAGTTGCGGATCCGCTGCTCGACGTACTCCATGTTGTAGACATACTCGCCGAACACCTCCGTATCGACTACATAACTGATGAGAGTGCCGTCCTTTTCGTTAACGCCACTCTCTTGGCGGTCGCTCGTCTCGACCCCGCGCTCGAAGGTCACGGTGCGCGCCTCGCCGCCACGGATCGTCCGCGCCGTGAAGCTCGACGACAGCATATTCACCGCCTTGACCCCCACCCCGTTCAGACCGACCGTCTTTTTGAACGCCTCGGAGCCGTACTTGCCGCTGGTGTTGATCTTCGATACCGCGTCACTCAGGGAGTTGAGCGGAATGCCGCGCCCGTAGTCCCTCACCGTCACCACGTTGCCGGGTGCGATCGTCAGTTCGATACAACGACCGGCGCCCATTATGAACTCGTCGACCGAGTTATCCATCACCTCTTTTATAAGGGTGTAAATGCCGTCGTCCGGCTGTGAACCGTCGCCCAGTTTTCCTATCCACATACCCGGGCGCAGACGCATCTGCTCCCGTGTCGACAGGGTCTTTATGTCCGCTTCGGTATATTTTACTTCTGCCACTTTATTTCGTAATTCGTAATTCGTAACTCGTAATTGCGAGAGCGGATACCATCCGTTCTCGCGTCTCTTCCATCACCTCCTTAGGATCGCGGGCGGCGACCTCTTCGGCGCTCACCGGGGGAAGTACCTGCACCCCGAAATCGTGACGCCACGGCAGTTTGCCGTGTTTTCCGAGAACCCTGCTACCGGTCAGTACCACAGGCAATATTCCTACCCCGGCCTCTTTCGCAAGCGCGAACGCCGTGGGTTTGAATCTTCCCATTTCGCCCGTCTTCGAGCGCGTGCCCTCGGGGAATATCGCCACGCACACTCTCCTTTCACTAAGCCACATCCGCCCGTCGTTCATCACCATCGCGGCAGCCTTGCGAGGCTTGTCGCGCGGGATCAGAATATCGCCGTGGAGCATCAGGAACTGCCCTATGAACGGCACCTTTCGAACCTCGCTACGCGATACCCAACGGAAATTCAGCGGCACCCAATAGAGCATCAATATATCGACCATCGAGCTGTGGTTCAGCACGATGACGTAGGTTTTGTTGCGATCGACATTCTCTAATCCGCTAGTGCGGGTCTTCCATCCGGGCGGCATGATGAAGAACAACCGCGCAATGCCGCGCGAAATTTCATGCACCACGCGCCTCGTTTTGTCGAAAGGCACCGTGAACGGGAACACCAACACCGTGGCCACCAGAAACAGCGTCACCACCAACGGAAGTATGATATAATAGGCGTACATAACCTGCAATTTTACGAATTTTTCGGTGAACGTCGGCCCAACCGAGCCGCGAATTTATCAACAATTAATGAAGATTTGTTACCTTTGCCCCCTGAAAATCGACTTTAAAAAACTAAAATCCTTATAATTATGGCTAAAGCATTCGTTTTTCCCGGACAGGGCGCACAGTTTCCCGGCATGGGCCGCCAGCTTTACGACACGGTCGCCGAGGCGCGCGAAATGTTCGAAAACGCTAACGAAATACTCGGTTTCCGCATCACCGACATCATGTTCGACGGCACCGCCGAAGAGTTGAAACAAACAGCCGTCACCCAGCCCGCCGTTTTCCTCCACTCGGTGGTGTTGGCCCGTTCGCTCGGCGCCGCTTTCGATCCCGACATGGTGGCGGGACACTCTCTCGGGGAGTTTTCGGCTCTCGTGGCGGCGGGCGCCCTCGGTTTCGAGGACGGCCTGCGGCTCGTGATCCGCGCGAAGGCGATGCAAAAAGCGTGCGAGATAACTCCTTCGACAATGGCCGCCGTACTCGCATTGGCCGACGAACGGGTCGAAGAGATTTGTGCGGCTACCGACGGCGTGGTCGTAGCGGCTAACTACAACTGCCCCGGGCAGTTGGTGATCTCGGGATCGGTCGAAGCCGTCGACGCCGCCTGCGAAGCGATGAAAGCCGCCGGAGCGAAACGCGCTCTAAGACTTCCGGTCGGCGGAGCTTTTCACTCTCCGCTGATGGAGCCCGCCCGCGTGGAACTTGCGGCAGGCATCGCCGCGGCTCCTTTCCGCCGACCCATATGTCCCGTCTATCAGAACGTCGACGCCCGGCCCTACACCGACCCGTCGCTGATCCGCGAAAACCTTATTGCCCAACTGACCTCGCCCGTGCGTTGGACCCAAACGGTTCGCAACATGGTGGCCGATGGCGCGAGCGAATTCACGGAACTCGGCCCCGGCGCGGTTCTCGCGGGACTTGTCTCGAAGATCGCCTCCGGAATACAGGTTTCGTCGAAGCAAACGCTGTAATCAGCACCTTGAAAATCCGCGGTAAAAATTAAAATATTTTAATAGATCACAGTTTCTTTGTGATATTTTTACTATGTTTGCACTCCGAAATGCCAACATAATCAATTTTATTGTAATATAATGGTCTCACTCCAGGAGTTTTTCAATAAGCACGAGGACGAAGTACAAAAAGGAGTCGTTCATAAAAACAACCTTTTAAAGCGCAACATTGTGGCCTACATGGCGGCAAGCGGCCCATCTACCATCGCCGAGTTGACCGTGGCGCTCCACATCAGCATACCCACCATGACAAAGCTGGTGGGCGAATTAGTGGAGGATAAACTCGTTCACGAGAATGGCAAGATAGAGACCACCGGCGGCAGGCGGCCCAATATCTACGGCCTCACCTCCAGCGCCATATACTTCGCGGGGGTCAACATCGGCCGCGACAACATTCAATTCGTCGTCACCGACATACAGAACAACATCGTGGTCTCGCGCGAGGAGAACGATTTCGCCCTCGTCGACACCGACGCCTGCCTCCAGCATATCTGCCGTAGCATCTCCGAATTCATCGACACCTGCGGGGTCGACCGCCAGCGAATTCTCGGCCTCGGGGTTTGCATAGCCGGGCGGGTGAATCCCAACACCGGACGCAGCTACAAATATTTCACCTCCAACGAGGAGTCGCTCACCCGCATCATCGAGGAGGCGGTGGGCATCCGCACCCTTCTGGAGAACGACACCCGCGCGCGCTGCTATGCCGAGTACAACGCCGGTAGTCCGCAGGACGGCCAGAACATTCTCTATCTGCACCTCGGGCGTGGTGTGGCCATCGGCATAGTGATGGATGGCAAGCTGTTCTACGGCAAGAGCGGGTTCGCGGGCGAATTCGGCCACACACCTTTCTTCGACAACGAAAAGATCTGTTCATGCGGCAAAAAAGGATGTCTCGAAACAGAGATTTCGGGTGTGGCCGTCGAGGAGAAGATAGTCGACCGCCTGCACCGGGGGAGCAACACCATACTGCGTGAAAAGTTCGAACGCGGCGAACATATCCACGTCGACGACGTGATCGACGCCGCACGCCGCGACGACAACCTCTCCATCGAACTCATCGAGGAGGTTGGCGAAAAGGCGGGGAAAAGTATCGCCTTTCTGATAAACATCTTCAATCCCGAGACCGTTATTATCGGCGGAAATCTCTCGCACGCGGGCGATTACATCATGCTTCCGTTGAAAGCCTCCACCAATAAGTTCTCCCTGAACCTCGTCTACAAGGATACTCGTTTCCGCCTGTCGCGCATGGGCCAGAACGCCGGTGCGCTCGGGGCGGCGATGCTGATGAGGGGGAAGATCATCGGCCTGGCGTAAATTAATTTGAAAATTTGAAGATTTGATAATTTGATAATTAGCTACGCACTATAAAATCATTGTATTGTCATTCCGGGCGAGGTGTTTTCCTGCTTCCCCGGGCTTCAGCCCAACCGTAAAAAATGAGTTTGACCGGCGACAAGATATTTTTACGCAGGCTCTCGGCGGGTGATCTGGATTTTTTGTACCGCTGGGAGAACGATCCCGCCGTGTGGCGGTATGGCGATTGTGGAGCCGACACCCCTCATGTCATTCCGAACGAATGTGAGGAATCTATCTTATGTATTCCTTCGGCACCGGAGCGATTCTCCCGTCGGCAACTTCGTGAATTCATTGAAAATCAGCAACACGATGTTTTCGAGACGGGTCAGGTCCGCTTTGTGATCTGCCGCCGCGATACCGCCGTTTTCCGCCCATCGGTTTGTCCGAAGGACGATGCGCCGACAAACACCGATGAATGGGTCGGTTTCATCGACCTTTTCGATATCGATCCGGTGGAGTTGCACGCCGGAGTCGGGATACTTATCTGTGATCCCGCCGATCGCCGGAAAGGATATGGCCGTGAGGCTCTGTCACTTGTCGTGGAATACGCCCGCCATGTCCTGGGTCTGCGCTCCCTTTGGTGCGCCGTCGCCGCCAATAACACCGCATGCCTTTCGCTGTTCATCTCCGCCGGATTTGTGCGTTCAGATATCCCAAACGATGACTATCCGCTCGGCACGGACAACAGTGCCGCTCCTCAAAGTGAGATTTTTATGCGGAAATCGCTCTAACGGCCCGAAAACGATCTATTCCCAATCCGCGTAGATACTCTCGTCGTAGAAATTCCTTTCGTCCGTGCCGTGCAGCGGATGCCAAATCTGCGCGAAGAAGGGATTTCCGGCGGCGATCGCGTCGTAATTCCACGCCGGAGGAAGACACTCGGGACACCAATGGCCGCCCTGCAACACAAGCGCGGGCGATGCCGAAAAGCGATGCCCGAACTGGCACTCCCAATCGAGCGGCGTCGCCATATCGCCCGGTACCATGCTTTCCGACAGGTACTTACCCCCGCGAAATTCGGCCGCGCGGCGCATATCGCCGATATCGAGTGCGCCGAGCGGTTTACTCTCGTCGTACCCGTGGTCGATATGAACATGCTGGTCGGACGGACGCGAGAGGTCTTGTTCCGGCCAGTCGGGGATACTCTTCCACGTTTCGTAAGTACCATAATATGAGGCGATCCGTTCGGGATGGCGGCTACGTATCCAGTCCATCGTCCCAGCCCCTTTTTTATGCGCCAACATCCGCATAACCGGCTTAATAACGGCCGCGGGCGCGAGTTTAGCCAACTTGAAATATCGCGGTACCGAGGGACGCATTCGCTTCCGGAAATAGTCGTCCAAAGAGAGATTTTCGCGAAAATGAAGTATCCGGTCGAGCTCATCGGAGTCTAAATACCACTGTCCATGGAAGTTGCGAAGTGCAAACCAGCGTGCCTCGAATATACGTTCGGGCGGCGGGCACGAGATCGTTTCGAGCAACCGTTGCATGAATTCATAGTTGGTGATACGGTACTCGGCGCCGCTGCCGATATTGTAGAACCGATTCCAAAACCCTTCCGGAACGTCGGATTCACAAACATTGGCAAGCAATCGCCCCGAGTCCTCGACCGTCGCCCATTCCAGAACACCCTGAAGCGGGACGTGGAACATGATGGGGTCGAAATTATTGAGCACACCCGGATGGAGAATACCCGATTGGCGCAGGCAGACCCAATTCTTAATACCGCTTTCGACAAATATCCGTTCGGCTATGGTTTTGGATATGGCGTAATGGTCATATACGCTGATACATATCGGGTCTCCGGTGCGCCCCCAGTGAAGCGGCGGATTGCGATCGCTGGTTTGCGCCACCGAACCTATGTACACAACTTTGATCTCGTCGCTATTGGGTTGAGCGAGGACGGCTTTGGCGATATTTTCAGCCGCTGTGACATTAACCCTGTGTGTGGTTTTAGGCAGATAGTCGGCCTTCGGGGAGACCATTCCGCCGACGTGCAGCACATAGTCCGCGGGTGAGTTTCCGTCGGGGCCTCCTATACCGCGCAAAACATCGTCGTAGTCGGTCATATCGCCCCAAACGATCTCGATACCGGGCTCGTTTTCAATGGCTTGCATTTTTTTACGATTCTTTTTACCCGGACGCACGAGCAGTCGTATATCGAACCTGTCACGCCGGGCCATAAGTTCCCGAAGCCCGGCGGAACCCATTACTCCGGTTGCGCCGGTCAAAAAGACCAATTTTTTGTCTTTCATTTATTTAGGTTAGTTTATATAATCAGATGATCGAGCTTCCGCACTCTGTTGTATTCTCGTGTCGACGACCTGTCTACAGGTAGACCGTCTCGCCCAGCTGCGGGATCGTGAACTCTTCGGAGGCCAACTCCACACCGTCGAGAATAATGCGGCAACGCATGTCGGCAGGAATAAGGGTAGCGACAGCCCTTGCACTCGGTTTCACTTGAACCACAGGGATTTGAATTGCCGCCGAATCGTCGGTAGGCCTCAGTTCGAGCACCATCGGCACACCACTCAGATCGTCGGCGGGGAGCAATCCGTCGATCTCGGAAAAGCGGCATACTATGTATGTCGATTTATCTTTGACGGGGGTCACGCGATATTGTTTAAAGTCGGTACTGAAGGTCTGCTTGCCCAAAAACAACGACAGATACTCCTCTTCGAGCCCTCGAAGTTCGCTCAAAGCGGCTGACAATCCCCCTCCGAACACATTCTCTCCTACCTCTCCCGTGATAAGGTCGAAACGGCTACGGCGTATCTCGAAAATCTTTTCCGCCGCCAGGCGTGCACTCTCTTCGAGGCTCAACGCGGCGGCCGAGGTCTTGTCGACGGTGAGGCGCGGAAAACCCTTCGGGGGGTCCATATGCAAAGTACGATCGCTGCTAACGTATCCATGTATTATTGGCATATCACTGATATCAGTGATCTTAACCGAGGTCACTTCATTCAAGATTTTATCTGCAAGCGGAGCCGCCACACCGAGATATTTTTGTGCATAGCGTGCGTAAGGCCCGGCGATGATCTCCTGCCGTTCGATGGCGATGTCGATGTAAATAGTCATCCGTTCGGCGTTATTCTGCGGGGTTTGAGCGGCGGTCGGCAGAGCGGCGAAAAAAGCCGCACAAAGCGCCGAAACACCTCTTATTAATAGTCCGTTTTTCATTATCGTAATCTTTTAAAGTCCGTTTATGTCGCCAACAAAACTACGAATAAATTTCGACAGCCTCTAAAAATAGAGATAAAAATCGCGGGTCAAGGCGCGATATTCCGCCGAAAAAGTGCCCGGTCCCGCATCCTGTATCACCAGAGAACGGGATCGAACAGTTGTTTCGGGGACGGCGGCATGGTGCATGAATTCCAACAGAGAGCGTTTCGGGCCGCTTTCGGGAGTCGAGTAGACATCCATGCGGCGGGAAACGGACAATCCGCTCTCGCTTGCCGCGGCGATCATTCTTTCGGTTTCCGCTCCGGCAGGCAACACCAGAGAAACACGGCCGCCCGGATTCAGCAACTTCGAGCAACACTTCACGAGATCGTCGTAACTCAATGAATGCGAGTGACGTGCGATAGTGCGCAATGCGTCGGGCGAAGAGAGGGAGTCGACAAACCACGGCGGATTGGACACTATGTGGTCGTATCGCCGTCTATCGGCGTACAGTTCCGTAAAATCCTGAATGGATGCGCGGCAGGCTCTGAGGCGGTCGACCCAAGGGCTGAGACGGAAGTTCTCCTCCGCCCGGCGGCAACTTTCCGTGTCGATCTCTACGGCGTCTATTATGGTTCCATTCGATTCTGTACGTTGAGCCAACTGCAAGGCTATAACCCCGGTACCGGTTCCTATATCGAGTATCGCTTTATCTTTGGGAAGTTCGACAAGACACCATGCGCCCAGAAGTACCCCGTCGGTGCCGACTTTCATTGCGCACCCATCCTGCCAGACGGCAAATCTTTTGAAATTGAACGTATTGCCGCCTGTCATCTTTACTTTCACTTCAAATCACCGGCTATTCCCGCTCCGAAAAGCGCGAAGTCGAATCTTGCCGGGTCTTTCGGATCGAATTCGCGAAGGCGCGATGTAACCTCTTCCACCGCCCGCCAGTCGTTCTGACGTCGTTGCAACAGTCCGAACGAACGAGCCGTGGCGGCGCTGTGAACATCGAGCGGAAGATAGAGGGCCGAAGGAGGGATAGTCCGCCACAATCCGAAATCCACCCCGCGATCGTCGCGCCGTATCATCCAGCGCAGGAACATGTTGGTGCGTTTACATGCCGCCCCACGGTCGATCGACGAGAGGTGTTTTTCGCATCTGAGGGCGTGCGGCAACGCAAAAAATTCGCTTCGGAAACGCGAAATGGCAGTACGGATGTCGCCCGAACGTGCGTATTCGTCCTCGAAAAAGGTCCCCATCGAGCCGAAAACGCTGTAAATATGGCGCAAAGAGAGCAGAAACGACCGCAGGTCACCGCCATTGAAGGTGCGGTGAACGTAGTTTGAAACCCCGTCCAACTCTTCCGCCGAGGCGTTCATCACGAAATCGTGCGGCGAACCGTCCAGCAGGTCGATCATTCGTCCGGCACTTTTCACGATCGCTTTCCTGTTCCCCCATGCGATGGTCGCGACCAGAAAACCGGCGATCTCGATGTCGGCGGCGCGAGGCTGCGGCCCCGAGATCCCGGGATCGAAAAACCGATGCGGAATCGAGATCGGGTCGCCTGCAATGAACTCGGGGGTATTGTAACGGTTATGCAACCGCTCCAACAGTTCGCCTAAATTGCCGATTGAGATCGTGGCATTCATCGACTTATCGATCAGATAATTAACCCGTCGGTCATAACTATCTTGCGGTCGGCCGTGGCGGCAAGATTCTCGTCGTGGGTGACGATTATTATGGTTTGCCCGAAACGTTCGCGGAGCGACAAAAAGAGCTTGTGAATCTCATCCCGGTTCTTCGAATCGAGATTGCCCGAAGGCTCGTCGGCGAGGATCACGGCAGGAGAATTCACAAGCGCTCGGGCAATGGCGACCCTCTGCGCCTCACCGCCCGAAAGCTCTGCCGGTTTATGGTTGCGTCGCTCGGCAAGTCCCATCAGATCGATCAGTTCACCGGCACGAGCCTCCACCTCACACCGATCGCGGCCTCCGATATAGCCCGGAATGCAGATGTTCTCGAACGCCGTAAACTCCGGAAGCAGGTTGTGGAATTGGAAAACGAAACCTATGCGGCTGTTACGAAAAGCAGATAATTCGTTGTCATTCAACTTGCTGACATCCACGCCGTCGATCACGACCGTGCCGCTGTCGGGACGGCTCAAAGTTCCGATGATCTGCAACAGCGTGGTCTTTCCGGCGCCGCTCGGCCCCACTACGGAGACTATTTCGCCGCGCCCGACCGAAAGAGTAATACCCTTGAGTACATTGAGTTTGCCGAAACTTTTCCGCAAACCTCGAATAACGATCATTTTGTCGTCCGTCGTCTGTGACCCACCCGCAACAACCGCTTCACTCTTCCGTCTCATCCGTTCACGTTTTTGTAGTAGTTGTGGAGTTTGATGACCTCGATGGCGGCGAGGGTGTCGTGGACGCGCAGTATCGACGCACCGCCGCTCAGACAGGCCCAGTTGAGCGCCGCGGTTCCGGTGAGAGTCTCGGCGGGCGTGGTCTCCAGCACGTTGTATATCATAGACTTACGAGAAATACCCGCCAGCAGTGGCAACTCGAAAGAGCGCCTGAACTCGCCGAGATGGTTGAGCAGACGGAAGTTCTGAGGTGTGGTTTTGGCGAACCCGAATCCCGGATCGAGGATTATGTCCGTCACTCCGGCGGCACGCAACGCAGCGATCTTTTCCGCGAAAAATTCTTTGACTTCCGCGACTATATCCTGATAGTCGGTCATTTTTTGCATCGTGCGGGGATTGCCGCGCGAGTGCATCAGCACATAAGGCACGCGATATTTTGCCGCCACCTTGAAAATTTCGGGATCGCTACCCGCCGAGATGTCGTTGATGATGCACGGCCCGAAGCGTTTCATCACTTTCGCGGCAACCTCGGCGCGGAAAGTGTCGAGCGAAACGACGACACCGGGAGCCTTTTTACGAACCACCTCGACACCGGTCATCACGCGGCTAAGTTCCTCGTCGACCGACACATCCTCCGCTCCCGGACGCGACGAATAGCCGCCCACGTCGACGATGCGCGCTCCCCACCCCACGGCCTCCTCGACCCGCATCGTCATCTCCTCGATGTGCATCGACCGGCTGGCGGCGAAAAACGAATCGGGTGTCACGTTGATGATGGTCATCACCACGGGTCGTTGCAGGTCGAGCATCTTGTCTCCTATCTTCATTTCCTTAACTCTTTATCTATCAGTTGCACTTGGCGGGCAAGCTCTTCGATACCGCCGCCGTTATCGACGACGAAATCGGCTCGCGCCTCGCGGTCGGCATCGGCCATTTGGTTGGCCATGCGGCGTATAATATCCTCGCGGCTTACTCCGCCATGGCCGCGCTCCAGTACCCTTTCCAGCCGCAACGACTCGGGAGCGGAAACAGCGACGATGCGGTCGACGAGCCTGTCGAATCCGCTCTCCAGCAGTATCGCGCTTTCGAGAACCACATAGGGCCTGTCGACCAGCGAAAGCGTCCAACCCTCGAAATCGAGCGCGACGGCGGGGTGGATTATCGAGTTGAGCGAAGCGAGCAACATCTTGTCGGCAAACACCTTGCCGGCGATGTATGAGGTGTCGGGCATATCACCGCGATAAGACCCGGGGCCGAGCAGACGCACGATGGCCTGTTTCATTTCGCCACCGCCGCTGATAAGTTCCCTTCCGCGGTGATCGGAATAGTAGACAGGTGCGCCGAGCTCTTCGAAGAGCTTGCAGACAGCGCTTTTGCCACTGCCGATGCCGCCTGTAACGCCCACCCGGATCATCAGACTATCTCCTATTGTTCGGATTCAACTTCGGATTCGGCGGAGCGCGCGGCCTCTTTCTCCGCTTGCCGCGCCTCCCGGCGTTCCGCGCGCTCCCGTTGCCGCTTCTCCTTCGGGGTTTCGATGGCAGGGTCTTCGTCCGCGGTCTCTTCGGCGGCAGGCGGAACGAATTCCGGCGCCTCGATCACCTCCACGACCGTGAGGTCCGATATCTTTCCGTTGATCGCTCTCTGAAGCGAGGTGCCCGTGATGGTTAACGAGCCCGGGGTTTCGCGCGAGGGACGCGACGAAAGTTCGTCGAGTACGAAGTTCAGTTTGCGTTTCAGCGAGAGCCGCTGTGCGAGTATCACCGAGCCGCGACCGGTTACCATGGCCGTGAGGCGGTATTTTTCACCGTCGATTCGAATGGAGAGGGGCATCTCGGTGGTGTATTCGATGCTCAACCTCGAAGCGTACCACATCAGGGCAGAGCCCGCCAGGATAATAAGGAATGTGGGCGTAAGCGCCTCTCGTAGCACTTTACGCACCTGGTCTCCCGTGATATTGAGCAATCCTTTTTTCATATGACAAATATAATACTATTTTTGCATCCTGTAAAATAAAATACACCCATGAAATTTCGCGAAGCTACTACCGACGACTGCACTCTTATAAACTCGATAGCCTCACAGATATGGGCGCCCACCTACTCGCACCTGATGAGCGCCGATCAACTCGGCTATATGTTCGAGATGATGTACTCGCCCGAGAATCTCCACCGGGCGATGACGGAAGGGGGGCAACGGTTCCTCGTCTTTTCGGACGAAGGGCGCGACGTGGGCTACGTCTCGTACGAGACCCTGCCCGACCACGATTTCTACCTCCAGAAAATATACCTCCTGCCGACGCTTCAGGGACGCGGGTCGGGACGGCGCATGTTGGAGTTGCTGTTGGAGTATCTGCGCGGGATGGATCCGGCGGCACGGCGCATAGGGCTCAATGTCAACCGGCAGAATCTCAAGGCGGTGATATTCTATCTTCGGAACGGTTTCGAGATCGTCTCGCGCCGCGACCATCCCATAGGCCGCGGATACTATATGTACGACTATGTTCTGGAACGCGACATATAATAGAGGCTCGACCCGTCGCACCGTACAACAAAACGCGCCCTGAACGGAGCGCGTTTGTCTTGTTTTCCGAAAGCAGCCTATTCGGCCGGAATCTCTTCGACGGGAACTTCGGGTATCTGGTTGGGTATCACCTCCATGCCATCGGTCTCGATGTCGTTCAGTATGGAATTTTCGATATTCGAGCGGCTACGTTCGATCCTGTCCTTGGGCATTGTCATGGTCGCGGCCAAACTCAATACCAAAATGGCGATGGCAAGGCCCCATGTCGACTTTTCGAGGAAGTCGGCGGTCTGTCTTACGCCCATCACCTGGTTCGAGGCACCGAAATTAGCGGCCATCCCGCCTTTGGGACTTTGCGACAAAACGGCAAGGATAAGCAATATACTTGCGATGAAAATCAATACGATACAAGCGATATACATAGTTTTTCTATTAATTAGTGGCGCAAAATAAGTATTTTTTTATGAATTACGCAAATTTAGTCGGCTTTTAATATGCGATATATTTTCTCGGCTTCTTCGGTAAGCCCCTGCGCGCGGTAGATCTCGGCCAACTCCTCGGTCACCATCTCCGGGTCGATCTCGATGTCCACATCCACGGCGGGAGCCTCGTCGGCAGGGACAATCCGGTAGCCGCCATGCTCGATAAAGCGGTCTATCACATCTACGCTGACCACCCCATCGGGCTGAGCTTCCTTTTCAGGGAGTGGCGCCTCCTGCGGATGAGGCGGAACGGTGGGCCCGAACATCAAAGGAAGGATGAGCGCCGGATCGCCCTCGCCGGTGAGCAAGGCCCTCGCCCGCCGCGCCGTGGTGAACCACTCATAGCTCTCTATGATCCGGTTCAGTTCCCGTCGCGAAGGTATCTCTCCCCGCCCGGCGATATATTCACCCAACCCCGCCATCGTCAATTCTGCGTAGCCAATTATCAAATCACCAAATTATCAAATTATCAAATCATCACCACTGCGCCACTGCGGCATTGAAGATATTGTCGACCAGAGTGGTGACTATTTCTTCGATGAGTGTCGATTCCACGCTCATACGGGTATTGTTAATGGCATCGAAGTCGGCATAGGCACTGAAAGTTTGCCCTTCGGCAAAGCTCAATTCGGGCTGGAGCACGTTCACGAAGCGTATCCTCACGGTGACGGTCACACGGTTCATGGCGGCCTGGGCATCCTGGTTGCCGTCCGCGGCGCCGATAGCCGTGGGTTCCTCGACGTCGCTTATGATCTCTCCCTCGAAGGCGAGGTCGCCCTCTTCGGGCACCATTGTGAGCCGCGTCTGACGCGAAAAGCGGTCGCGCAACGCCTCGGTGAGGGAGTTGCTCAGCATTGCCGAGACGTTCGTGGCATTATTGGGAATGTAGGCCACGCTGAAAGTCCGGGCGTTGGCGGGAATGCTCGCCCCCGTGAATGAATATCCGCCCTTGAAGCCGAATATGAAGCAACTGTGCATAAGGGCCGTAACGCCCAATAACAACATGACGAAGGTTATTTTCCTCGTAACTCGTAACTCGTAATTCGTAATTCTCATATTTCTATTCCCAGTTCTTTGATCTTACGATATAATGTCCGTTCGGAGATAAAAAGTCTCCTGGCCGCCTCCTTTCGTTTGCCTCCAGTTTGGGCAAGGGCTTTGACTATGGCTTCGCGCATGGCTTCGTCTTTCGTCATGGCGTCGGTCTCGACCGATTCGGCCAGGGGGATATCCTCGTTTTCGTCGAACGGGCGGCCGGTAGCCTTCGAGGGAAGTAGTCCCGCCACCTCGCCGCGGGGTACGAATCCTCCTTCGCCCGGCGAAGCTGAGAGTTCGTCGCTCCGGCGGCGCAGTTCGTCCACCGTGCGGCGAATATCCGTGATCTCGGAACGCATGTCGAAGAGTATGCGGTAGAGAATCTCCCTTTCGTCGCCCAGAGCCGCCCCACCCTGTCCCGGCGCGAAGGCCACGGCGCCGCCCGGTTGCACGACGGGAAGATAGCGCCTGAGGATATTCTCGTCGATGAGGCGAACCCGCTCGACGGCCGATATCTGCTCGGCCACGTTCTTGAGTTGGCGTATGTTGCCCGGCCACGAATAGCTCTCCAAAAGCTCACGCGCACCCGGATCGAGCCCGATGACGGGCATACGGTACTGGTTGGCTATATCGGCGGCGAATTTGCGGAACAAAAGGATAATGTCCTCTCGCCTTTCCCTCAGGGGGGGCACACTTATCGGCACAGTGTTGAGCCGGTAGTAGAGGTCTTCGCGGAAACGCCCCGAGGCGACGGCGTCGGGCATGTTTTTGTTACTTGCCGCGACCACCCTCACGTCGGTCTTTTGCACACGCGACGAACCGACCCGTATGAATTCGCCCGTTTGCAACACGCGCAACAGGCGAACCTGTGTCGCCAAAGGCAGTTCGGCCACCTCGTCGAGAAATATGGTGCCTCCGTCGGCCTCCTCGAAGTATCCTTTGCGCGCATCGACGGCCCCCGTGAAAGCCCCCTTCTCGTGGCCGAAAAGCTCGGCTTCGATCGTGCCTTCGGGGATGGCGCCGCAGTTCACGGCCACATACTTGCCATGTTTGCGCGGGCTGTAGGCGTGGATTACCTGTGGAAAGAACTCCTTACCCACCCCGCTCTCGCCCGTCACCAGCACGCTCAGGTCGGTGGGCGCCACCCTCAGGGCCACCTCCAGCGCGGCGTTCATCTTCTCGCTCGTGCCGATTATTCCGAAACGTTGCTTTGCAGCCTGTACATCCATCTCCGCCATACAACCGTTATTTTGACAGGAAAGGCATGTTGCCCGCGCGGAAAGCGAACACCATTGCAACGACGGCAAGGGCGGCGGCTATGATGGCGACTATCAATATGATGTCGGCGCGGGAGTGTTTTGCACCCTGAGGTTCCTTCCGGCGCGGCTTTCCGGCCTGCGGTCTATGGGCGGGCTTGCCGGGCCCGGCGT
>QMCD01000856.1_pt1 | contig 32010 bp, 24 predicted proteins | sample 1821841 | NCBI WGS metagenome assembly QMCD01 (sample SAMN01991225, study PRJNA193472) | Termite gut metagenome, whole genome shotgun sequencing project. | isolation source: worker | host: Macrotermes natalensis | reverse complement strand
TAGGAGTTTTGTCGTACTTTACGCCAAGATTCCTCTCGCCCCACGGAGCCGTCCATGTCGAAAAAACGTCCGCCGCGTTATGATGACGCTTTCAAACGCCAAGCCGCCGAACAAGTTCTCCTTCACCACCGTCCCGTCGCTCAAGTCGCACGCGAATTTCGATGTTCGCCCCAATCCGTCACCCATTGGATCAATCGACTTCGGTCGACCATCACGTCTTCCATTGTATCATCGCCCTTGCCACCGTCAAGCAAAACGTCGATTTCTACGACATTCCTGCCGCTCCAGGTCGAGGACGATCTTTCGATTCCGTCGGACTCGAAGATAGAAGTCGTCACGAAAAGCGGGTTGACCTTGCGTTTTCCGATCGATACGCCGTCCGACACGTTGATCGGCATCGTCCGGCAGCTTGAGGCGTCGTCATGTTGAATGGATTCCCGAGACCAATTTACGTCGCGACAAGTCCGGTCGATATGCGGAAGTCGTTCGACGGACTCGCCGCCGTCGTCAAGAACGGTTTTCAAAGAAATCCGCTCGACGGGACGTTTTTCGTCTTCATCAATCGCGCGGCCGACCGGCTCAAGATTCTCTATTGGGACCGCGACGGTTACGCCCTGTGGTACAAGCGTCTCGAAGCGGGCCGTTTCCGGATTCCCGTTGCGCTCGTCGACGGCTCGAAACCGGTCGCCCTTGTGACCGCCGCGCAACTCGCCATGATCCTGGAAGGGATCGAACCGGTCGTCGTCAAACAACGAAAACGTTTCACGCTGAAAAACACGGCCCCCAATGATCCTTGACACGCCGCGATTTCTTTCGTATTCTTCGCGACATGGAAGAGGCAAGACGTCCCACCTACGATGAACTTCTTGAGGAGGTCGCTCTGTTGAAGCAGCGCGACGCCGAAAAGGATGCGCTCATCGCCGACCTGAAATCGCAAATCGAGAGTCTGAAGAAGATGCTTTTCGGCAAGAAATCCGAGAAGTCGAAAAAGGACAAGGAGAAAAAATCGAAGCCGCCTTCCGACGCGCCGAAACAAAAACGCGACAAAAACGGCGGAGGCGGACGGAAACCGTTCCCACCGGAGATTCCACGCCGTGACGCCCACGTTTCGCTGCATCCGGGCGAATGTCGTTGCGCAAGTTGCGGCAAGGATTACGTCCCGATGGGCGTCGAAATCACTGAGGTACTGAACTACATTCCGATGGTGCTCGAAGTGATCCGCTTCATTCGTCAACGGATGAAACCGGATTGCGACTGTTTCGGCAACAAGATCATCATCGCCGAGATGCCGATCCGCAACATCGACCACGGATCGGTCACGGCGGAGTTCATCGCGGCGGTGTTAGTGAACAAATATTGCGATCATCTGCCGATCCACCGGCAGGTCGGTCGGCTTCTGAAAAGTTCGAAAGTCGAGATCGCCGAGAGTTCCGTCTGTCGCTGGCGTGATCGGATCGCCGATCAACTGGAAGACCTGGCAGGCTTGATGAAGTCGGAAATCAAGCAATCGTATTGCGTCAACACCGACGCTTCGACCGCTCCGGTCCGGCTGCCTGACGAAGGAAACCGGATCGCGAGCGGCAACATGTACGTTTATATCGGCGGTGACGACCGGCCGTACAACGTGTTCGACGTTCAGCCGAACCAGACGGCGGCGCCGATTTACGCGTTCCTCGCCGGATATTCCGGCGTCGTCCAATGCGATGCGCACGGAAATTACGACGCCTTGTTCGCCCCGAAAAACCCGGTGCCGGGACAGAGGTCCCCGAAGGAGAGCGGCTGCCATGCTCATTGCCGTCGCAACTTCGTCGAGGCGGAAAACGACGAACCCGAACGGGTGAAACAATTCCGGAATCCTTACAAAAAGCTCTACAAGATCGAAGCGGAAATAAAAGAATCGCCGATTGAAGTACGGTATTTGCGGCGACAATCCGAATCCGTACCGATATTGGATGCGTTGTTCGATCAGTGCCGTGAATGCCAAAGCGATCCGACGATCCTGCCGAAGAGCCGGTTGGGACAGGCGTGCGCATATGCGTTGAACAACGAGGCGGCGTTGCGGCGTTATTGTACGGACGGTCGGTTGAACATCGACAATAATATCTCGGAGCGGACGTTGCGTGAATTCGTAATCGGTCGGAAGAATTGGCTTTTTTTCGGTTCGCCGGAGGCGGCGAAAAAGTCGGCGATCATCATGACGGTGCTGTCGAGTGCGCGGCGGCATGGATTGAACGAATGGGAATATCTGACGGACGTGCTGTACCGGCTGAGCGATTGGAATCCGAATGTCGATTCCTTGGAAAATCTTTTGCCGGATCGCTGGATAAAGTCGCAGGTCCCACCGACCGAAGCGGCGGCGTTGATCGCCCGATAGCGTTTCGCCCCTTCTTTTCAGGCGTTTTCGCCTTCTACCACATTATCGGCCAGAACACGCCGCTTCTGAATACGTCAACCGTGGAATGGATACAAATCTTCGGCATGCTGCCAAAGCAACTGAAGCGTTACAGCGCTCTCGTCGTTCAAACATCTTGAAACTTCGTCTTGACGCAAACCGACTCGTTGACCGAGTTCTTTTTGGGTCAACTTGGGCAATATATCCCCTTTATCATAAAAGTTGTCGCGGGATTCCCTGTAAAAAACCTTCATTTCCTTGACAAGCAGTTCGATATGGGCGGTACGCTGACCTCTTTTTCGATTCGTTTTTAAATCGTTTTTCTCGACAGGCGTCAATTCGTCATCAACCATTGTCATGTCGACGACCAATCGGCACTGTTCGTCAAGGATGGCGATTTTCGTAAGGGGAAAACAGGGATTGTTCAAATCCAGTTTGGCAAACGCAACCTGATCCTCCTTCATCGGGACAATGACAACGCCGGTTGAATGCGATGCAAAAAACGACCGGATCGCCTGCCTTTCGTCGTCGAAAATCCGGCGGACAAAATAAAAATCACGACGTTTTTTACGGCCAAACAGCCAAACGAGGCCGGGGATCGCCTCCGAAAATGGAGACGAAAAATCCATCGACTCGCCGACCATTCGGAGCAATTCCCGCGTTTGAATCGTCCAGACGCGAAGGTCTTTCGGATCAAGCCGGTTGATGCCGCAGTATTCGCATTGAATAAACGGCGTTTTCGAACCGTCCTTCGGATGAACGGCCCAAGTGACTTCACACGTTCCCCCGCCACCGCAACCGCACCAGTACGTCCGGGCCTGCGGAGCTTCGTATAAAAGTCCGAGATCGATCAGTCCCCCGAAATCGAGGTGGCGGTCATCGGCGGCGTACAACGAACCGCCGTCATCACGCGACCGGGCGAGCAAGACGTCGAGGAGTCGCGGTGGTTGCCGTTTCGTTTTCGTCTTCATGTTCCATACCCCATTCTTTCAAGTAGCGATGCACCGTTTCCACGCGGTCCGGCTGCTGGTTTTTCAACGTACAAGCGTCCGGCGGCCCGATTTCGAAGGTCAATGTCTTGGAACGTCCCGTACCGGAAACCAGAAATTCGAAGCGAAAACGAGCCTTTTTCACCGTCGCCTGCGCCAAGGGAAATCTGATCCCCTGTCTTGCAAGCTCTTGGGGTGAAAGAGGCCCTCGTGGAGTGATCGAAATCTCGGCCCGACCCGGCCAAAACAGGGTGAGCGAGGTGACTCGCACGTCGAGATTGTCCTCCGGTCGGGTTGTCAGTTGGAACGTCGGATCGAGCAGCATGGAAAGATCATAGGGAGCCTTTTCTTCATCTTCGGGAGCGAAATCGAGAATCCGTTGCAGAAAAATCAGTTCCAGTTCCTCTTTGAGCGTCTTCGACAGTTTGGCGTACAGGTCGCAGCTCCCTTCGTTGCGATCATAAGCGAAAACGATCTCGAAAGTCTGCCTGATCGTTTGCGAAACGAGATTTTCGTTCTCGTCGTGAACCAACGTGTCCCGGACGTAATCATCTGGATAGGCGAAAAAGTAATAGACGCCGTTGGAACGCTCCACCATTTCTATCGTACAGACATATCCCCGCCCCTGCTTGGTTCGGAAAAACGAGGCGATTTCGTCTTCGAGTTCGGTTCGGGCGTCATCATCGAAATTCGGCTCGATCATCGGAAGATCAACACGCTTCCTCCACCAGGACAAGGTGTCGACCTGGAAAAACTGGATGGCGTAATCGAAGATGTCCTGATAATCGAGCCAGGCGGAAAGAGCCTTCGAATAAAGGTTCATCTCCGAAAGGAAAAACTCGTTCCACGACGCGTCGGCATGGAACGTCTCCGCCGCCTCGCCGAGCGATTCCATGCCTTTTTCACCAGCCAGGGCGTGAACATGCCGCAAGACGACTTCCGCCCGGTCGCGATCCGTCGAGGGTAACTCGTCGAAAAGCCGCTGCAAAAAATCGATATTGCGCCGAGTGATGTCGTCCCAAGGGACCTGCTCAATGTCGGCACCGAACGATTCGAAAAAACGGCGGAGCAAAAATTTGTCCGTCATGCGCAGAACCGTTCCCAAAGAAAACTGTCTCATGATAATCTCTCCTGATGTAATGTGTGATTAGAATTGCTCTCCGGGTGATTCTTCCATGACCGAAATTCCTTGCACGTCCCGCTTTCCCCGTCAGCGAAACGCGTTCATGATCTGTTCCAACTGCTCGTAATACCGACTGACATGTTGGCCGTCGACCAAGGCGTGATTGACCCGAATCGAATGGGGCAACAGCATTTTCCCGTTTTCCTCGAACGCCTCGCCGAAGGCGAAACACGGAATCGCCCCCTGCGATCCGAGGCTGAACGAGTGCTCCGCCGACGTGAAACAAACCTTTCGCAGGACGGTATAGAAAATGACATCGGCCTCCGGATGCGTGTATTTCAGGCCCGACTCCCCTTCGATCCGCTTGATGTCCTTGAGCATCGACTCGTGAAACGCCTCGAAATCCGGATCGAAATAGTTGAACGAAAACCCGAACGTCCCATCCGGCCTGGCCACGGTCGTCGAAGCGTGAACGGCATCGAACAAGACGGGAAGGTCGTTTTCAATACGCATCCGCATCGCCTCGATCCCGTTGGCCGTTTTGAGCGACGCCCAATGATAGGCGATGGCGAAAGAGCGTCCATGCTCCTTGCACCATCGGTAAATGCCGGTGCATTCGACGTTTGCCGTGACGGACCAGAAGGGAACATCCTGCTTGAAAAAGTATTCGAAATGCTCCCGGCGATTCCAGGTTTTCAGGTCGATGGGTTGTTTCATGGATTTTTCCCGCCGGCGCGTACGTTCTTCGCCGATGGATTTTTTGATTATGCGCGAAATATCAAAGCGAAAATAGCGTGAAGAACCGATCACGAATGATCGCGAGAATCCTCAAGTGGATCAAAGATGCACGGGGACCAGACACAAGTCGGTTCTTCAATGGGATCACCGGTTTCGGGGGATGTTTCCATCCTGAAATCGGTCCGATTGCAAAAAACTGATCTTGTTACTCCTTGTGTCGCCTTGCCACGCAGCGCGACCCTGTGCCAGCTCACCGAGCTACCATGCAGAAATCCGAGCAGCCGGTCGCCCGACAGTCGGAAAACGAATTTCTTATCTCGACGGGATTCGTCCCATCGACGGTGTAAATCTTACAAAATTTCGAATCGCTTGTCAATCATTCCGGAAAATTTTCTGTGAGTCGCTTTCCGACAAGCAATTGGCGAACCTGCCCCCTTGTTTTACCGGCTCAAAATTTTTGAAAATCTTTTTGAGGCTGAAAACAAGGGCGAAATGAAGACGCCGCAGTAAGTTTTCTCTGATTTTGGCGATTCGGCTCGGCCCGAAACTCGCCCTGCGGGTAAGAACGCGACAGATGTACCGACTGGTAGATTTCTCTCTGACAGAGTATGACGAACAATAGGCCAATCGAACAGGTGGTTCGTCACTGCAGCATAGTTTTTCTGCTACCCGGTTTTCCATGTGTTGCCGTGATATCCATCTGACGCAATTGTTCGACAAGAGACACTAACTTTTCCATATTTCCGATCTCGCATTCCCAAATCACCAGAACTTTCCAACCGAGCGTCTTGAGTTTTCCGATGTTGGCCTGATCCCTTGTGAAATTTGAAGATATCTTGTTCGTCCAAAATTCGATATGAGACTTGGGAATACGCGACAATTTACAGGATTTTGCTTTGTGACCATGCCAAAAACATCCGTGAACCAAGATGACCGCGCGGTATTTCGGTAAAACGATGTCCGGCTTTCCCGGAAGCGATTTGCCATGCAAACGAAAGCGGAATCCTTGTCTATGCAAAAAGGATCGCACCACCAATTCCGGCCTGGTGTTTTTTTGTTTAACCAGGCTCATTACATGGCTTCGTTCCTCTTTTGATATATTATCCACCACGTTTATTCGTCTCCGTAAACACTTACGGCGCCGCCACAAATCGACAAGGCTCTTTCCAACGAGGTCAAATCGGATTTAGGAATCTTACACCCTCTCGCGAAAAGCAGAAGTAGTATTTTGATCTCCACGTCTTTGACAGCGGCAAAGGGAGAACCCGCGACACAATACAGCGCTTTTCGCAAAGCGGTCTCCCATTTTAAATATGTACCGTCCGCGACAACGATAAAATGATCCTTAGACGCTGTGACGTATATTTCCGTTTGTAAAGCCGACTGGCTTTCCACATGTTCCACCGCTTGAAGCTTGAATATCTTTTTAATGATAGCGGAAATGTTTTTGGGACGTTTCTTCTGTGCCATCTCTTTCGAGTAAGCGTTCAATATCGCGTCTTTTATGTATGTGCGAACACCCGCCTTCGACATGTACTCCAATAGCTTCTCACCGACCGTGGGCATTGCGACCAGTCTGTTGAGAAAAGCCCCGTTTTCTGGACGCGAGCGGGCGAGATAATTTTCACGATCCGCCTCGCAAAAAACGATCTGTTTTATTTCTTTCGCTATTTCAGGAGGAATCTGTTTTTTCATGCCAAATCTCCAATTTCAGGAAACGCTAATTTTTCCGCGTCGTCGCTGTCTTCCAAACTTGCGACGTCGTCAATCCAGGCTTTTACAAATTTTTGGGCTTTTTCGTCGCTAAAGGTAACAACGCCTTCTCGTAAAATCACTGTCTCAATTTCATTTGGCTTAGGCTCCGATTTGGCCTCTTTGTTGAGTTCGCTAACCGCAGCGAGCCTTCTGATATCCGACACGAAATCAAGCACTATCACGCTCTCTTTCCCGGGCGCGAGCCGCAGTCCTCTTCCAAGCTGCTGGACAAATATACGTCGGGAATGTGTGGCTCGAAGAAAAACGAGCAGATTTACATTCGGAACATCAATTCCTTCGTTGAGAACATCGACAGATGTTACCGCCTTGATTGTGCCCGCGGAAAAATTCAAGAGCATTGCCCGGCGTTTAATTTTGTCGTCGATTGACAAATTGACCGCCGGGATACCAGCCGACACGAGTTTTTCAGCGAACAATCCCGCGTGTTTTTTGGAAGATGAAAACACGGCAATCCTTGGGGCGTGAAGAGTCGCTGTCACCTCCTGAATTTTGGATATTACAGCGTCGTCCCTCTGGGGCAAAAAAAGTCGCTTATTCAGATCTCGAATTGTCAAGGATTTTTTTGCCAGTTTGGGAATCTCTTTCCAATCGATGTTATCGCACATCAAACGATAATCAACCTTGGCGAGAAAGCCCTGTCGCATGCCGTCGACCAAAGAGACTTTATCGATTGGCTCGCCAAAAATCGACTCGATGGATTCCCCATCTCCTCGCCAAGGCGTGGCGGTCATTCCGATCAGAAGTTTCGGCTTGAGATATTCAATGCAAGTCGAGAACGCGTTCGCCCACGCATGGTGCGCTTCATCAACAATGATAAGATCAAAGGCCGCCGGATCAATTCCACCCAAATAATTAAACAGTGTCTGATACAGGCCGAAATTGATACCATCCATCGGAACCGGCGGCTCGCCTTCCATGAAAAGGCGAGTGGGAATTTGCTTCGGCAACTGCGTCCAAAAAGTTTTTTGAAGCTGAAATGCGAGGTCTGTCGCATGGCACAGCACCAGAATCCTCCTCAGCCCCGTGTTGTACAGGTTCGCCGCTATTGAAGAAGCGATCACCGTTTTGCCAAGCCCCGTGGCAACGACAAAGAGCGCCTTTTGACGTCCGTTTTTGTGACCGCTGATAACAGCGTCCGCGATGTCTGACTGGTATTGTCTCAGTAATTTCTTGTCGCGGCTGAACTCAGGAGACTTTTCAGCGAGGCCAAGCAGAAATTTGCCGTTCCAAAGCCTGACATCAAATCCTTGGGAAAGAAGCTGATCTCTACGCTGGCAAGCGGAATTTCGGAATTCCCCATTGGTTACGACGACGACGATTTTTGCCTTGTAGTGAGCCTGAGCATGAATAGCCTCGTCTATCGCCGCTTTACCTATGTGGGAAGAGGATGTTACGGATTTAACTTGAAATAGAAAGGATGTCGTTGTTTTCGTCGTGGGATCAAATCCAATCGCGAGGATGTCCGCGCCTTTATCGCCTGGTTGGCCGATATATTGTAGGTTTGTCCAGCCACAATGCGTCAGCAGGCGACAAACGGCGAGTTCAAACGCCTTCCAGTCACCGCCAAACATCAAGTCTTCCGTGAGGAAATGGCTTGTCTCGTTATGAGATTTCATTGCACGAGGCCTTCCATTAACGACATTGTGTTCGCGTATCGCAGTAATTCATGTTTGTTCTGCGAATGGCTTCCTTGAAGTAAAGACGCGATATCGGTTATGTATGACAAAACACGGTCAATTGGTATTTTTCGCAGTCGTTCACGTGTCGCGGGGTCGCCTATCTTCAGCGTGGTGTATGGAAGGTTAAAAAGTTTCGAGTCGAAAAACTCCTCGGGAAATTTCGAGACCAGCCTTTTGATTATCGACTCGCAAACATAGCCCAGAGTCTGCTCAGCCCCGTTTCCGCAGTTTTGGTATAATTCAAGGAGGTTGGGAGCCTCTTCCAATAGGCGTCGCGCGAAGTCTTCCTCTTCGCGAGGCGCTTCTTGGATAGTTGTTTTTACCGCCTCGAAACGATGCCCCAACAGCTCTGGCAGTCTCTCTTTAATATTGCTGATGATTGAGCCAGCCCTTTCTTGAAGAGATTGATGGTTGATACGTTCTTCATCAAGATGGTTGTCTATCAACCCCCAGAGCGCTGTACTGAACGAAACGCCCGCGTTGGTGTCACGAAAGGCGAATTTTTCAGCTAAACCATGTAGTAATAATTGCTTCGGAGAAATTGGATACTCGGACAAAACTGAATGTTGCGGGTCATAAAAGAAGTCAACTTCTTGTCCGTCCAAAAAAAGAACGCATGGTACTTTTTCGTCTTGATGTCTTATGTTGTGGCCATTCTTCATACATCTCACAGTCACGGTCATTCCGACGATCTGACTTTTGTATGTGTAAAGCCCGGAAGCCGATTCGATTTTTTCCGAAAGGGGAAGAAGACTTGCCCTCGTCGAATTGACGACGGGCGGAACAACTCTGCTGCTTGCTGTCTGAACCGGTGGAGCGGATGAAGTGTCGCCAGATGTGACGTTGGCCAAATAAGAATCGACATCGTCTGACGGTGTTTCGCCAACATTTACCGGAGTTAACCGCTGATTTCCCTCCCCACGATCACGATCGGCTTCCTGGGCCGCCTTGAACCATTTTTCATCCGACAGATACTCTTGGTCATTGGATATGAACCGTTTGTAGAAATCCCTCGCCACCGGGTTGGGAAGGGCGAGCGTTCTTGTTCCCGCATCAGGCCGACGATAAGCGTTAATGAGTTTACCCAACGGGGAATCGTTTTCACCGTCCGCTCCCACGGCTTTCCGACTCTTTGGAAGAATAGGCCCAGCGCCTCGAATCGCCTCGGCGGTTAGCCTCCAGGCTCGCCCGGACGTGTCAAAAGCGTTTTTCTGATACGTCGGAAGGAGGTAATCCACCGTGAGTTCTCCAACGATACGTCCTCCCGTGGTTGATCCAAGTTCAATTGGGTATTCTATGCTTTTTGTCCCTGTGTCAGGATTCTCAAACTCAAAAAGAGATTTATCGTTAACCAGTATTTTCCGTCCGTTGCGAATAAAATCGAGCCCGAACTGCGTTGTGTCAGAAAAACGCTGGATGCCGATCCAGCCTTTCAATCGGCGAGACCGGATTACAATATGATCAGGAAAAGGCGTTTCGTGAATTTCGTATTCGGCGATCTCGTCATCACTCAAATAGCGGTTTTTTTGCGTGTCAAAGCGAGTTTCACCCAGATCGCAATCGATCTCTTTGCGTGCGAAGACCTTCTCTCCTTTTCGAATGACATATCGTGAATCGGACCAAACGCAGTGTAAACGTGGAGATAGCTGCTTGCCTTGAAGAACAATTCGAACTTTGTTGCGGGTGAGTATAGGCGAATAAATCGTCTCCAATTGCCTACGGATTTGAGTCAATTTCTTTTGAAGTTGTCCATAAATCCCGTCTTTAAGATTGCGAATGGTGATACGAGTTCCTGAATCGTTGCTGTCTTCCTTTTCCTCGTTGATGACGGGAGCGATAAACGTGCGTTTCTTTATCAGTTGTTCAAAATTTATTTTGATGCCGGTATATTTCGTGTCTCCCTTTTGAGACGACACAAAATCTGTTTCGCCGCCAAGCCTCGCGGTCGCGATATTGAACCCCATTCCGAAAAGTCCAAGATGCGATATAGGATCATTCGCGGAATATCCCGCTTTTGCGGCATTTTCCAGAGAGGCAAGATCCATGCCAAGCGCGTTGTCGTTAATGACGATTTCACGATCCTGGGAGGGGGTGCTTTCTCTGGACCAGTAGACGTGAATTGTAGGAGTTGGAATTTGTATCCCTCTCCGTTCGGCGTCCGCGAACGCGTCAAGCGAATTGTCAATGAGCTCGGCGAAGCACTGCCAAATCTCGAAAGGAATATCGCCAAGAGTGCGAAGAATTTTCGGTGTTGGCGTAATGTCGACGGAATTAGGGGAGGAGATGTTACTCATTTGTGTTTAGCTAAAAAATCTGCGATGGATTTTGCGACATAATAACCCAACAGAGGGGGAACCGCATTTCCTATCTCCATGATGTTGGTCGTCGTCGAATGTGGAAAGACGAAATTATCAGGAAACGTTTGCAGCCTGGCACATTCCCGTACAGTGAGTCTCCGTTCAAGTTTGTAATGGAACTGAACCCGCGACTTGGCATTGGCTCTAATAGTGTATGAAGGGGCGTCGGCAGGCGTCACCTCGTCTCCCTGGCCATTGCCCTTTTTGGCTCTCGACGCCTTAAAGTATTGTGATTGGTTCGGAACGGATTCGTCAGTGATTGACTCAAGATCGCCGATAGCCCATTCTGTCGTGAAGTATTTTTTATCGTTGAAAAGCGAATGCGGCTGAATGGGAAAATCGTCAAGGTCGTTTCTAACCGCTACGATAAAAAGACGGTTTCGCCTTTGTGGCACACCAAAATCGGGAGCGAATAAAGTCCAAACCTCGACCTTGTATCCACAATTTTGTAAATCATCACGAATAATTCGTAGCACTTCTCCCTTACCCATGTTGGCGAGACCTGGAACATTTTCACCAACAACAATTTTTGGTTGGTGGAACTTCATGTACTTGATTAAAGCTTGATAAAGCCTTCCTCTTTTTGACTTTAAGCCTTTTCTCGGCCCGCATGACGCGAAATCCTGACATGGAAAACCGCCAATAAGGACTTCCGCTTTTGGAACCGCCGACGGCTCGTAATTCGCCAAATCCATTAGTTCGACGTGTTCAGAAATATTTTCGCGATAAGTCTTTACGCACGCATTGTTCATTGTTGTCGTAGGCGGTCAAAATATGAAAGGGCAGTTTGGGGACGCTTTGATCCTTGAATACAAACCCGCCGGTAAAACCTAGGTCAAGACCTCCGCACCCGGAAAAAAACGAAATAACGGTATGAGTTTTCGTCTTTCGGTCCTTTGTTTTTGGGGCCTCCTTTAATTTCATCACCCTCTCCGGCGTTCTCGATGGAAAAATTATGTGGACAGTCGACATTTTCATTCAATCCCGGTATTTTATCAGATTTGCGAGTCAAAAGGTAGGCGGCTCGCTTGAAACCCCGACTTCCCGTTTCGAACGCGACGTGCGGGCGTTTGGGGCGGGAAAGACCGAAAACGAGGAAATCGCGGAAGAACGCAGACTGCCATCCGGCACTGAATTCCGCTCCGTTTGGGTGATGAGCGGGATGTGAAGCCGACTTAACCGATTCGAGATAAAGAATTTGAGTGATGTTCGGCGGTGGTTTGATCAATCCATAGGTATTCCCTGAGGTCGCTCGTCCTCCATACCGAGAAGGGCGTATTCCTGCCGGATTCGATCCAAAATACGTTTCTTAATTTGACGAACACTGGCACTTTTCATGTTCATCGCCTGGGCGACTTCCTCCGAATCTTTTCCCTTGACAACGGTCAGTTGATAGATTTCCCAGTGCTGTTCGTTTTTAATCGTCGGTTTAATTCGGGTGATGATTTCATTGAGAATAAACAATCTGTCCTCTTGTTCATCGCTCAAATTCAAAACATCCTTGTCGGGCAGGTCGTTGATGACGTTGGAATTGCCTGGCTGAACCGGCCGTTTGTTCCGTTTGCGAAGAAAATCGATAATACTGCGTTCCGTGATCCGATAAAGCCATCCCCGAAGGTTTTGAATGGTTTCCGCATCTTTATCACACAATTTTCTGACGGCTTTTGCAATGACGATGCTCGCAATATCCTTGCGGTCGTCCCTCAAAAGAGGTTCGGCCAGTTTTTTGTTCGCCCGGCGACACCACGCTCGAACGAGTTTGGTGTAAATTTGGACGAATGTTTCTATCGCGGCGTCATCTTTATGTTGCAGGCGAACAAGCATCGATGGCGCCGTGTCTCCGACGTCGTTCCTGTGGTAGCGGCCCAAAGTGCTGTCGGCGTCATTGGGATTATTTGTCATTGGTTTTCCTTATTGTGTTGTTGGGGTGGGCGGAAAGGCGGTTTCCATTTGTTCCGTAATACCGGAGAGGTACTCGGTCAGTGTCACGTTATTTTTTTCCTTTGCCAAGTCAAGCGGGGTCTGTCCCTTCTTGTTTTTCGCTTGGACGCTTGCTCCATGAGAAATAAGCAACCGGGCAATCTCGACGATTTTTTGACTTTCCTCCACTAAGCGGGTGGCGCCGCCGATGTCGTCTCTCGCATGCGCATTATCGCCCTCGACGACAAAACGTACATTATCGTCCCCGTGATGACTCCTTGCCGCCCAATGGAGCGGGGTGTCACCTTCATCGTCTTTCGCGTTGACGTCCGCCCCTTGCGAAACGAGAGATTGGACAACATCGACGTTGAACTCCAACAATTCCGCCAAATGGAGCGATGTGCAACCGCCATCGGCTTTCGTATTAGCGTCCTCTCCAAAAATTTTGGCGATTTTGATGTCGTTTTTCCTTCCCACGGCCCAGTGGAGTGGTGTCATGTCACCGGTATCTTTCGCATGAACATCCGCCCCTTGGGAAATGAGAAATTGGACGGTCTCGCCTTTGTCATTTAACAGTGCGGCTGAATGAAGCGGAGTCGCGCCTTCATTATCTTTCGTATTGATATCCGCTCCATGAGTAATGAGGAACTGGAGAACTCTAGCATCGCAATTGCTTCCCGCTGTCACATGAAGCGGGGTACCGCCTTGATCGTTTTTCGCATTGACATCCGCTCCTTGGGAAACAAGAAATTCGGCGACGTCAATGTTTTCATTACTCTCTACCGCAAGATGGAGCGGGGGTTTGCCCTCATTGTTTTTCGCGTGAACGTCTGCCCCGAGGGCAACGAGAACTTTTGTAACCTCGATGTTCTTATTTTTCTCCACCGCCAAATGGAGTGGAGTATTGCCCTTCACATTTTTCGCAAGAACGTCTGCTCCCTGAGAAATAAGATATTGGGCGATGTCGTCGTCTTCTTTCCACTCTGCGGCCCAATGGAGCGGGGTGTCGCCTTCATCGTTTTTCGCATGAACATCGGCTCCCTGTGAAACAAGAAGCTGTGCAATCTCAATGTTACCATTCCACCTCACAGCCCAATGGAGAGGTATTGTTCCGCCGTCGTTTTTTTCTGTAATATCGACTCCGCCAGCAAGACATCGTATTCTAAAAGAAAAAGACAACACGTCGCCTGTATTGCCCTCTTCATCCCAGTTGGACAAGATACGACCATTGGTTTTCGCGTTGACGTTTGCTCCTTGGGAAACAAGATACTGAACGACCTGAACGTTTTTATTCTTCCCTGCGGCCCAGTGGAGCGGTGTAGCGCCATCATTTGCTTTAGCATGTAAATCCGCTCCGAGAGAAAGAAGGTATTTGGCAACCACAAGGTTACTATTACTCCTTGCAACCATGTGTAACGCAGTAGAACCGTTGGCGGTTTTTGCATGAATATCAGCTCCGCTAGAAACGAGTAATCGAACGATCTCGAAATTTTCATTTCTCACCACTGACCAAAGAAGTGGAGTTAGCCCATAGGCGTCTTTTACATTAACATCGGCTCCGTGGGAAACGAGAAATCGGGCCACATCGACACTTTTTGTCAGTATCGCAACTTTATGGAGCAATGTTTTGCCATTATGATCTTTCGCGTTAACATCCGCCCCTTGGGAAACAAGGAATTGAGCGGTTTCGATATTTTTATCCCTAACATTATGAAGCGGAGTGGCACCGCCGTCATTTTTTGCATGAACGTCCGCCCCTTTGGAAACGAGAAACCGTGCGATCTTCACTCGGTTTTCCCCTCCCACGGCAAGATGGAGTGGGGTATCGCCTTTTTCGTTTTTTGCATTGACATCCGCCCCGTTGGAGACAAAATTTTTGACCCGTTTGAGAACACGATCTACATCCCCGAACCTTCCAGCCTTTTTCAGGTAGCGAACAATCGTATCTTTCCCATAGATTTTGATACAGCGTTTGAGAACGGTGACAACTTCCACCGCTCTTGGTCGCACCGCTATCATCTTTGAGGTCATCATTTGCAGGAGTTTTTTTATGGCCGGTGGAACGTCACGGCGAAAACGTTTCAGCGATGGAAGATCGCGTTTGACGTGGGCGTCGATCTTTGCGGTAACTCCCGGTGTCTCAGCGAACGGTGCTTGACCGGTCAGCAAATAGAAAAAAGTGCAGCCGAGGGAGTAGACATCACTTTGAAAACCGACGCTCTTCGAATCGACCGCTTGCTCCGGTGACATATAATCGGGTGTGCCGAGAACATGGCCTTCAAGCGTTTCGCCAAGAGTTTGTGAAATTCCTTGGGAAGCTTCACGGACTTCCGTTTCCATGAGGCGAGCCAAGCCGAGGTCGAGAATCTTGACCGTTTCATCGCTGGTACGGAACAGGTTTGACGGTTTTATGTCACGGTGAATCAAACCCGCCTCGTGAACGTATTGCAAACCGAGTGCGACTTGGCGAATGATTTCGCAGGCTTCCTTGATTGGCAAGGGACCGTGGTCCTTGACGTACCGGGCGAGATCGGTCCCGTCCAGGAGTTCCATCACGAGATAGGGACGATTTTCGAACATTCCGCCGTCGAACGTGGCGACGATGTGGCGGTGCTGTAATTTCCCGTTGGCAACGAGCTCCCGCTGGAAGCGTTCGACCGATGATTCCCGAAGCGACCAAGACGGTTTGACGATTTTGATGGCGGCATGACGTTGCAGGTGGGGATTCATTCCACGGTAAACCGTTCCCATACCGCCGCTGCCAAGTACGCCGAGAATGGTGTAATTTCCTATCGAATCCGGAGCGGGAGGTTCGACGGTCCTGTCGGTGAAGGAAGCTGTGGAATCGGAATCATTGTCAGAACCGGAGTCGGAATGGCGTTCCCCCCGTCCGATAGCTTGGAGATTCTCAACGAGTGGGTCGGCGGGAGAACGCTCGAACTCAGTAACTCGACGCAGACATTCCGGGCAGTTTTCGAGATGCTCTTCAATCTGTTCCGTTTCAACATCGCCGAGACGCCCCCATGCGAAAAGTTGCAGTTGCTTTATGTCAGGATGAGACATGGAAAATCTTGAAAAAGCGGAGTGAAGCAACCCGGATTACCAAATTTCGGTCATTTTACTTAAAAGGCCGGAAAAATGCCAGATTCCGCATCGAAAAATTGTTCCTCGGTTTGCCCACGAACGGGCTTGTTTTTCTGTCACGCCCCATCGTCAGTACTGAATGGAGCCGGAAAGGGGAGGACGGTCGACAGCCGATTTTATTTGTCACGCTCGTTCACCTCTCTCCGTCAATCTTGGACAGAAGCGGAAGTCGCCGCCGGACAAAATTTCGATTCACTGAATTTTCCAGGAGGTTACCATGATTGCAACGAAGTCCCAGAGCCTGAAACACGCATCCCAACATGCCATTGAGCGGTCGATTGAGCGGTACGGCAGCATTTCAAAACGCCGTTGCGAAATCATCTGTGCCAACATTCGAGGCCGCAAAAATGTTGTCCGGCTTTGTGATACCGGGGGGCGGACCCGATTTGCCTGTTTCGACCGAAATGAATGGTATCTCGTCGTTTACGACTGGGAAAGTGGGACAATTATTACCTTTTTGCCGCACGACGCCTTGTTTCATCACGAAAAGCGGATTTTGAAGGACAGTTCGATTTACCGGGGTCTTGGAGTCGACTCCTTCGATGTCCTGAATTCCCGCCCAATGCGTTTTTGCCTCGGCAAAAACGACGAGGCATGGGGTGTCCGGGTGGAAATTTTCCGTTTGCCGAAATAGGACGATTTTCTGTCTCGCCGAGACGTTTACTATCATGTGGGGATGTTTCCAATCGCATTTTGAAAAAGGAGAATGGACGATGAAAAAAAATTTGATCAGTATGAACATTTTGGTCGATTCCAGCGGTTCGATGGCGTCGATTGCGTCCGACATGGTCGGCAGCCTGAACCGGTTGGTCGACGAGAATCGGGAATTGGACGTCTTGGCCACGTATTCGATTTTTTCTGATGAATACCAGCCGATTTTCGCGGACAAACCGATCGGCGGGATCAAGCGATTCGACCTCAAACCGAGCGGCTGCACGGCCTTGATCGAGTCAACATGCAAAATGATCGACGAAGTCGGAGCAAGATTAGCCGCCACACCGGAGAAGGAACGTCCCGAAAAAGTCATGTTCATCATCGTCACCGACGGTCAGGAAAACCATTCCGCTCCGGAATACACGAAGGAAAGACTCTTGACGAAGATCAAACATCAGGAAGAAACGTACAATTGGCTTTTCCTTTTTTTGGGGGCAAACCAGGACGCCATCGCGGTCGCTGAAAGCTACGGTATCAAGGCAGACCACGCCCTTACCTATGAAACCAGCAAGGGGGACGTTCGGAAGACCGGCGAAAGACTCTCGAAAAAGCTCCGGCAGACCAGCCATTCCTTGCCGGAAAAACTCCAGAACCTCGCTTGGGACGACGAAGATCGGAAAATCGGGTCTTGAAATCCCGAACCATGAAACAGAAAGAGTATTATTTCAACCACGGAATTACCATGAGCATGTTCGATCCATTCGATCCGATGAGTCCGTTTTTTCAGGACGAGTTCATCTTTTACGATGAAAACGACCAACAACGGCAATCCCAGAACGGAGACGAATTCAATCGTCAGCCCTGCCCTGATTGCGGCGAAATGCTGAAATATCGGCCTGAAGCCGAGACCGTCCGTTGCCGGAACTGCGGCAGCCGATTTCGTATCAACTGACTTTATTTCCTAACCAGCAACATTTTCAGGAGGTACGACCATGGGCTGGCTGGGGTATGATGAGCGAGTACATTTTGGGGGACGGTTTCGAGGGGGGTGGCGATGGCGGCTACTCCAGTAACGGCGGGTCGGGCGGCAGCGGTTGCCTCGTAATGATCGCCGCGATGGGAGGGCTGTTTACGACCGGCCTTTTCGGATTGCTTCTCCTGTTTGTGGTTCAATAGATTGCATTTTCATATCACTTCAATTTCAGGTATATCACCATGACCATCACACGCTCCGACGTGATCGCAGGTCTCTGTAAACTCAAAACCGGCGATCCAAAAAAACTCCATCAAAAAGTCAGCAAGCCGCAGTCGGATGTTGTCCGACAAGGGAAAAGGCTTCCCAATCCACTTGATAAAGATTTTCCTCGCGAGGAATTGGTTTCTCGCCCGAGTTGGTCCGTTCTCGTAGAGGTTCCCTGTCCGGCATGCAAACGAGGAAAATTCCCTCTCCGGCTGGAGAAAGAGGATTTTGACCACAAGTCCGAAAAGAATTTCGGCAAGGAGTTTTACCGACGTTTTTCCGAAGTTCCCCATCGTGTCGAGCTGAAGTACGACCGGAAACTTGTCGACAAACTGGAAGATTTCTTCGCGAAGGAAGCGGAACATGACCCCGGACATGCCGCTTCATTGCCGCAACAAAGCGATTATCGGCTGGCTCTCGGCGAGGCAATCGACGATTTCGAGGAAGTCGTCGAAAAACTACGAAAACAGGGACTCGACGCGAAATTGATCGTTCCCGAGTCTTGTCCGCGATGCGGCGGCGGTTTTGACGAGGAAGGATTCCTGTTGGAAATCAATTATCCGGACCGGCAGGATTCCGTTCAGATGAAGATTGCTGAATACAGTACCCGTCACATCGAAATCATGGTACAATTTCTCCAAGGCAAGGACAGGTTCATTACCGTTCCCACCGGGTACATCGATGCATTATCGACTTGCGGAGCGTATCGCGAAGTCGCCCTTAAAGAGTGGACAGAAGACCTGAATACACTTTTCGGTATTTCGAGGGAATGATAAGTATCGACCGCATTTGAAAAATCCGTTGACGATCTAAAAAATCTGTGGAACATAAGAATACAACGACTTCCCCGACCAGCCAACATGGACGATACCCGTCAAGTACTATCCGACTACCACAACCGGCTCTCGCAACGTTTTCGGCAAATCGCGGACACGAGGCAGGGGAATCCAGTGTTCCTGCTTGAACATGGAATGCCATCGGACGAACGAAAATGTCTGACAGAGTCGCTCCAACGAGTCTTTCGACTCTTTGATGGTTCGGTTGACGTCAAATTCGGCTCTTGTTATCTGCCTTTTCTCGTCATCGCCACGGAGATCGGTTACGATTACACGGGAAACGAAAAAGTTTTCTGGCCGAAACTTGAAAACGAGTTACAGTGCGACGTATTTACTCTTACGGAAAGGCAAACGATCAGCGATTGGCACGAAAAAGCCAACATCTTGTTTCGCGCCGCTCGCCCGCCCGAGACAACATGGGCTAAACAGTTTCGTCATATTGCGTGGCCGATCACAAACTCGGTTCTGCCAAAGGACATTCGTTTGCCATTGATGGAATCCCTCCGTGCCATTCCTTCAAACTATTATCTCGACTCCGCTCCGGACCTGATCGCCCGGTTCCTTCGTGATCGCACCGATGGGACACCACGGCGTTATCAGTATTGGTTGAACGGGCCGTTGATCGGCCGAATCGCCTTATCTCTGATTTCCGATGATGATTCCTCTGATTTCTTGACTCTCGAAACGCTAAATCGTATTCGAGATGATATGAAAAGAGATGAAAATATCGTCTCGAAATTGAAGGGGCTGAAAGACCGTATCAATGAGGACAAATCGTCGAAATTGACGATCAGATTAACCTCCTCGTCTTCATCTGGAAATCGGTTGACTTCAAGAATCGGACGATTGTTTCTTATTCGGGACATGAAGGGAAACTGGGCGTTTGAGGGACAATTGCCTGAATCTGTCGTTGGTGAATTGTATGAAGACGACGATTTCAGGACGAAACTGCGCCATGGCAGTTGGCGAGCGAATGGCTGGAACTGTGTGCCGATACCCCCCGGAGTGTTTTTGAGTCAGGAACGTTTTTTGATTGATCCCTCCCATTGGCGGAAAATCGATTCACCTTTCATTGATCCTGGCCCGGTTTTTCCGGGTAAGACATCGGAATTGTTGGAATCCATTCGATTCCGGTTGAATCTCCCGGTTCTCTTCGAACCTTTGTCTCATGATGAAAATCCGGAGAAAGAAGAGTATCGGCGCATTCCGGCAATCATTCCAAACACGAAAACCGTCGTCTGTATCGTTGACGATGACGACGCGCCGGAAGACACCGTTGATGGAATAATAATCGATGAAAATTCCCCTGATGATTATTTCGTGCTTCATCTTGACACAAGCAATCCGGCGGCGTTGGATTGGGCGAAAAACCTGGGTATCCGCGTCCTCGATCGGCAATTTTGGAAATGGATCGTTCCTTTCGGCAGCGTGGAAGAAGACGAAAAACGACTGATGATCGCAGAAGGAACTGCCTTCTTCCTTGAGGCCCAGAGTGATCGGACGATTCGCATCGATTTGGGGAACGAGACTGCCGAATTGAAATCGGGGATGATCTCTTTCGACGGATTGTCGAAAGACGATGATCGAATCACGATCTATTCGGACACAACCACGGAAACATGGAAGATTGATGTCATTCCGAAACAGAAGTTTCTTTTCGATGCAAAATTACATGGAGAACCGAATGTCGATTCTTTACGCGATCGTTCCTTGTCCGTGACCGTGGATTCATTGCATCCTTTTATCAATGTTCGATACACATTGACCCTTGTGGGAAATGACAACGACGGCGAGTCCGTCTCCTGTTCCGGACGATGGGACGCAATGCCGGGCGTCATTTCCCGAAACGCCTTCTTTGTCGATGCGTTCGACGAAAGCAATTCCGAGCTTGGCAATGGATTTTGGGGGCTTGTACGCAGTGAACAGGATTTGAAGCTCCTCCTGAACATCGAAGGCGTTTATCGAAACGAATGGTTCTTGGAATCGACGAATCCCGGCGTCTGGTGGGAAGACACCAACATGGGTGAACCGGTGGCATGTTCCGACGGCGACGAAATCGAGACCGAAGAAATACTGCATAAAACAGGACGTCTTCCGCTTTACTCCGAAGAGTATCGCTTGTTTCGAGCCGTCGATCAACAGGGGCCGATTGCCCGAGCGACGACGATTTTTCAATGTCCCAATGTTTTCGGCGGCGGAAAACGCGCTATCAATCTTCCTCCAAGAGTATTAAGGCAGGCGGAAGACAAAAAAAACGGCGTCGGGCTCGGGAATATCATTGACGATATCATCGCGTTCCGGCAGGCTCGAGCCGAAGGATTGCTTTCGGAGCTGGTCCGCAGGCAAATTTTAGACACGTTGCGAACAACCTTCTGGACAATTTGTTGCGGTGAGGAATGGGTCAAAAAATCGGAGGAACTCGACCGCATCGACATCGCAGCCTCTCTTGGTGGATGTCTCATAAGCTTGGTGCGAAAAAAATTGAACTGGGGAACGAGATCGGCGAGTCACGACCGAAAGGGAGTTTCTGAAAAATTGTTGTCCGATGATCTGATTAATATTCACGAGATCGTGGAGAATGTCCTCCAAATTTATCCCGACCTCGGGTTGACTCTCCACCACGCCATAGGCCCCTCCGTTGAAAAAGAGTTAAGCGGCATGATTTTCGCAGTAATCGAATCGGTGCTCAAAGAAAAAACAGGGTGGGAAGGTCTGAACGGATACATCAACGAAGACGCCTGGAATGCTTGTTTTACCGACTTCACGGACACGATTCACGGACGTGAACTCGCCGGGATGATTTATCCTCACGCAGTGGGCGACGAACTGTTCATGGACTTTCACAGCGACTGGTCGTTGAAAGAAACGACGGCTTATTTTGAGAGACACCAAAAAACGCTGTTGATACGCAGCCCTTATCGTGATCTTTGGAATACGAATATCCTGAAGAATGTCTTCTCGATTTTCATGAAACCCGAAGCATTTGATCCGCATGCAAAGAAAGAAACACTTCGAGCTTTGCTTTTGGATCGACAATCGACGCGGGGGATCGCCTTCGTTTGCTGGCGGCGTATTCAACAAGAAAAAATCAACGAATTCTTTTCGATTCCGTCGGGAGGGCGCGATGTCTAGAGAGTACAAAAAATTGATTCACGGAATCCAAGCCCTGCGACGCAAGGTCGAACTGTCATGCTGTCCCGTTCTTGGCGGAGCGGGTGTCAAGTCGTTTTGCTATCCGCATCAACTTTACATCGTCAATCGTGTTTTGACGCATACACGCATCCGACACCTTCTTGCCGACGAGGTCGGATTGGGCAAAACATTGGAAGCGTTGATGATCATGAACGCTCTCCGGTTGCGCAACGGGGGACAACTGCGAGTGAGCATCGTCGTCGGCTCGGAAGAGCGAGCGAAACAGTGGCGAACGGAAATTCGAGGTCGCTTTCCTTTCCCCTTTTGGAAAAACAGCGTTTACGAAGATTATCCCAACTGGCTTATCAACGGAGACGTCTTTTTTAAAGTTTCCGGAGACAAGGACTGGAGTGAAAACGATTTCGAGAAACTCGATGATTTCACGATATTTCATTCGCAGAATTTTGAGGAGCTCAAAGAATACCTTGAACCGGAGTACTGTGGTTTGCTGATTCTCGATGAATTTCACGGTTTCAGCGATACCTTGAAGAATTTTTTGACGTCGCGCTCGGCGGAATATAAAAATATCCTCGTTCTTTCGGCAACGCCGCTGCTCGGAGAAGAAAAAGACCGTCGTCAGCTCTTGGAAATTCTGTCGCCTGAACTCGCGGAGCTGTCCGAGCTTCAAGGAGAACCGCCTCGTCTCGAACCGGTGCAAACGCAAATCCTGCGTTCACGTCGCCGGGATTTCCCCAAGGCGCTGCCACAGCGAGCTCCGAAAATCATCCGTATCGAACCCTTGGAAAACGACGAATTGCGATTCAAAAAATCGAGAAAGTTGATGCAATTGATGGTCGATGAATCGCTCGTTAATGAAGAAAACGCCGTTCTTTTTATCAGACGCGCCTCCATCGGAGGACAAACCTTGGTTGATCGTATCGACGAATATCGCCCTCGATACGAAAAATACGCCGAACAATTGACGGATATCCGGCAATACTGTTCCGCCGAACAAGGCGATTCAAGATTCGATGCGTTGATGGAATATCTCGTTCATTTTTTTACGGAAAGCGCCCGTCGCAAACTGATCATCGCGGCTCAGGACAATCCTACCATCGATTATCTGGCAAAGCAAATCGAGCGTTGTCTCCCTGAAGCGGGACCGTTCGGGCAGCGCGAAAAAGTCAAGATTTTGCAGTTCCGTCAAGAAAGAAATCGACAGGATGAAAACGAAGTCGATGACGACAATACGGATGATTTGACGGAAATTCGCGAAAAGAACAAGGGAATCGTCGAACGATTTTGGACCGGCCCCGAGCAGATTCTCATCGCCCACAATGACGCGAGGGAGTCTTTTAACCTTCAAATCGCCGACGCACTCGTCTTTTACAGTCTGCCGTGGAACCCCGCTGAAATGGAACAATGGTTGGGGCGCATCAGTCGTTTGGGGCTGCGAAAAATGAAAACGGTCGAGATCATCGCCCTCGTGCAACGAGGAATGATCGACGAACGGATCGCCGATCTTTATGAATCGCTGAATATGTTTCAAAAGCCTCTGGACCTGGAGAAAAATGAAAAGATTCTCGACGCCAAATCAACAGAGATACGCCGGGCTGTTCTTGGAAGCAATGATATCCATGAAGGAGGGGACGTCATCACGGAAGCGGACAATGTTCACATGCACATCGTTCCACCCGACGCAGCTCATCTTCTTTATGACAAGGTTCAGTATGCCGTCGAACCCATGATCAAAACGATTGACAACGGCAACGATGCAAACACTATCCCCAAAGAAGAGGCGTTGGCGAATTGGCTCGACAAATTACAGGAGCATCAATATTGCTCGTTACAGACGTATCATGACGACAATTACAAAGGTCGTCCCAATCCGGAGTATTATCGATTTCGCGTGATCGACAAGCATAAGAATTGCCCTTTCCCGGTACCCGCCCTGGAAAATGATCCCTTATCGAAAATTCCCTATGTCTTGAAACGCGTTCATATTCAGATGCCTCCCAGGGACTTTGTTCCGATTTTTCGTTGGGAAAAAGACGAAAAACAACGCTACGAGGTTCCACTCCAGTTTTTCAATTTTGGTTCGCTCTTGCATGATAAGTTGGTGGAATACGCCGCAAGTTTTCTCGATCCACTCAAAACGACGAAATTGCTCCATGTGAACGCAACATTTCGACGTGATCAATTCATACATGACCCCGATGCAGAAAACGGGCGGTATCTCGTTTCCATCGCCGCCGTGACCCGCCGACATACGAGCCATGACGCACTCGTCGAAAAGCTGCTGGAAGGTTGCGAGAAGAACACGAATAAAACACAAGAGGAAATGCGACAATCAGAATCTCAACGTCTGAAAAACGGCTTGGAAGCCGACGACCGATTCGTCGATGAACTGTTTCCCGGCTCCTTGGAAATTCGAGGGTTTGTCTGGACAGACAATAAATGGAGTCGGATGAAAGACATATCGGCCGCTTATGATTTTTTGACCTGTTTGCCGGAGAAGGTTGAGAATATCGACGTGCAATCGACCGCCGACGATTTACGGGAGAAATTGCTCGCCTTCATGAAAAAACCGGTCGCGGAGCGGTGGCGGAACGCTAGTGCGGAGAAAGTCGAAGAACGAATAAAAACGCTTGAGCGGGAAACCCAGGTCCGGGAAGAAGTCTTGCGGATCAAGATCGAGAATTTGCGGAAGCGAATCGAAGAGGAAACCAACATGCAGGTGATTCGCATGAACTATCAACCGGAGAAAAATCGACTGGAAGAGCAATTATCGCTTGTCAGGCGACAATTGAATCTGCGTCAGCGGTTTTTGTCGGAAAGCAAGGCCGCGACCGCCGACTCGGAAATCGAAAGCCAGGTTACCGTTTCTTTCAATATTCAAATCACGGAATAACGAGTGATCATCATGTTTCAAGAGATCGAGAATAACTTCAAATCGCTTTTGGCTTACATTGAATCGGCCTATCATATTTCCGATGAAAAATTGTTGCAACAACGTGAAACCTTGCTGCAACAAGAGGGAGTCCTCTCACAACTTCCTTACATCGAAAGCACGCCGAAATACTTGCAGGGGCAGCGATTTGCCGAATTGAATATTTCCCCGGAAGCGAGAAACGGGTTCATTGCCCTGTCGAAATCGAAACTCCTGTTCGATCCGCCATATCGTCATCAATCACAAGCCCTCGAATCCGTTCTGACGGACCGCAAGAGTATTATCGTAACGACCGGAACCGGGTCCGGTAAAACAGAATGTTTTCTGCTGCCAATCCTCGGACGGCTCCTTCAGGAAGCCCCCATTCCGTCGTTCAAGCGACGCGCCGTACGGGCGCTGATTCTCTATCCAATGAACGCTCTTGTAAACGATCAACTTGGCCGTCTGCGCCGATTGTTTGGACATCAGGCATGCCTCAATCTATTCAAGAAAGCGGCAGGGCGTCCGGCAAAATTCGGTCGATACACCGGACGAACACTCTATCCCGGATTCGTCGATCCGAGCGAGGAGAAATATGGAAGCATCGTCGGAGGGAAACTGGCCGGATTAAGGTTTTTCGCCGACCTCGCGGAAAAAGCCCTCGGAAGTGCAAACGGAGACGTTCCGCCCGACCCGGAAGCATTAAGCGTCATTGTTAAGCTCAATGAAAAAGGAAAGTTCCCCGCCAAGTCTTCGGGGAGCGGCAATCCGAAAGAGATCGCGGCAGGTTTTCTCGCCTGGTTCGGGGCAACGAAATCCCCTTGGTTGGACGAGAACAGGCGACCAATTCGAGCCGTCGAACGCCCCGACGACGCTGAATTGCTAATTCGCTCGGAAATGCAGAATTCCCCGCCGGATATTCTTATTACGAACTATTCTATGCTGGAATACATGCTTTTGCGACCGATTGAGCGAAACATTTTTTCCATGACGAAAGAGTTCTTTGAAAATAATCCTCAAGAGCGGTTTTTGCTCGTGCTGGACGAATCACATCTTTATACGGGCGCTCAAGGAACCGAAGTCGCCATGCTGGTTCGGCGCCTAAAACATCGGCTCCATTTGAAACCGGACCAATTCCAGGTGATTTGCACCAGTGCGTCGTTCGGCAACGCGGAAAAAGCGAGCGAGTTCGCTGCCGATCTCGCGGGCGTCGATCCGGGCTCCATGATCGCAATAACATCCGATGATAATAAATTGACGCGAACTCCATCCGGAAAAGGGACAATCGAGGAAGCGGAATGGTTAAGTGGAATCCGACTCGAAGAGGTTCGCAAAGACAACTCGAGCCTTTCGGAGATCGGTGAAAAGTTGCAAAAACTTCCTGTTTTCGGCAGGCTGGCGAATCTCACTTGCCTCGCAAAATGCCCCGACGATCAGGCGACCACCGAGAACGAAATGGGGCCGCAAAGCATTCACGCTCTTGCGCCGAAATTGTTCGAGGATGCCGCTCAGGAGCTTGCGAAACTGGCGACGGATCGACTCGTCGAACTGCTCTCAATGGCCAAGGACTCGAATGGCGATCCGCTGTTTGCCGCGAGAGTTCACCGTTTTTACCGCGGACTGTCGGGACTTTGGGCCTGTGCCGATCCGAATTGTTCCGCATTACAAGATTCTCAACGAAATGAAATCACCGGAAAGTTATTTGTCCGACCTCGCCGGTATTGCGAATGCGGACATCGATGCTTCGAGTTGCATTCCTGTAAGAAATGCGGAACGTCGTTTTTTCAGGCATGGACGAACGACATCTCGAATCCCCGATATCTTTGGATGGAGAACGTCGGGAGAGTTGACGGTGTGGACGGGGCGGTCCAGCCGCTTCATATCGTACTCCAAGAGCCGAACGATTACGTCCAAAAGGCTTCCATTCGTAAATCCGTGAAAAAGCCCACGGCAAAAAATCCGGAAAAATATCGCGAGCGATACATGAACGTCATCACGGGGGTCTTGTCGGACAGCCCGGTCGAACATAAAACACGACCTGTTTGGATACCCAATGCGGATCATCGAAAGGAAAATAAAGGACTGTTTACGACCTGTCCGACATGTGGGGCCAAGGAATGGAATATCGGTGCGCACAAGACACGGGGCGACCGACCTTTTCAGCACTTGATCGCTTCGCAACTATTGGAACAGCCGGGGCAATCGAATTCCACCACGCCATTGCGGGGACGTAAGGTGCTCATTTTTTCAGATGGTCGCCAAGCGGCCTCGCGGTTGGCCGGTAATTTGACCAAGGACTCGCTCCGGGACGCCATTCGTCCTCTGCTGTTAACCGGATATCGTTATCTCAGGAAGCGTTTCAACGACCCCGAAACGCAGTCCCTCGAATATGCTTATCCCGCCGTCCTCGCAGGCGCTTTCGAGCAAGAGATTCTCCTTTCCCCGATCCAAATCGGCAATGAGCATTTTCGTGAACATCACCGAGCAGTCACGAAGAGCCTCAAAGTAGGCAATATTACCTGGAATACTTTTCGTAAAAATACCTCATCATTCGTGCCGCCGGATTCCTTGTTGACCGCGATTTATGAAACGCTCCTCAACGAAGTCTCCTGCTATCATGCTCTCGGCTTGGCGCGGATTGTTCCCGATTTCGATATTCTCAACATCGATCAATGGAACAAATTACCGGTGCCGGAACACATCAAATCGAACGAAGCCGACGCATGGAAGAGAAATTTGCTCGACCTTTGGCTCCAATTGATGATGGACAATCGGGCCGTTTTGATTCAATCGACACCGGGCAACTGGCTGGACAATCCCGACAAAGATTATCCACAGCGTAACAGGGAACGATTCATCGAGGTCTTTGAACATATTCTTCAAGACAAATCCTTTGTCAAAAAGCATTTTTCAGAAACGAGAAACAATCCGGCGATATGGTACAAGTATTTCCAGGAAGATTGGGGGTGTAATCCTACGGTCAACGGGTTCTACGTCGACGGGAATAAATTGCGTTTTGAAACGGACACGAAACCGGAATCGCTTCGTTGTAATGTATGTACGAGAATATTTCCGTTCAATGCGCTGGTCGAGCGGGATTGCCCCTATTGCAAATCATCGAATTGTGTCGAAAAAATCGACGTCGTGGACATGCTTTCATCCTCGAAACGGGTTAGAGTTTATCGGGCTGCGACGGACGACATGCTGCAAACGGGCAGGAAACCTTATCCATTCATCGCCGAGGAGCATTCGGCGGCCGTCGGCATTCTTCAGCAAGGAGCGAACGAGGCCTTCACTCGCGCGGAGGAATATGAAATCCGTTTTCAAGATATTGAATTACCGGGCGACGGCGATCATCTTCCTGTGGATGTGCTCTCTTGTACGACGACAATGGAAGTCGGCATCGACATCGGTTCCTTGACCGCTGTTGCCATGCGAAACGTCCCGCCGAACCGATCCAATTATCAACAGCGGGCTGGACGAGCCGGAAGACGTGGCTCTTCGCTGGCGACCATCAACACCTACGCCGATCAGGATTCACACAACCAACGATATTTTTCCGATCCGGCGGCAATGATCGGTGGCCCCGTCAAGAATCCCATTTTGAACATCGCGAACCAGGAGATCGTTTTACGGCACGCTTACTCGCTCATTTTGAGCATGTTTCAGCAGGAGCGAATACGTCAAAACGGCGACGCCAACGTTTTTTCCACGCTGGGAACGGTTATCGATTTTCGGACCGGCGGCTCCGACATTTTTTCCTATCGCGGCCTCGACGATTGGTTGAGCAACGAACGTGAAGCTGTTTTCACGGCATTGAAAACCATTTTGGCAGGAATCGACGTGTTCGACGACGAATGGATTCAATCAATCCCCCGAAAACTCCTGGACGCCTTGCGCCTACGAGGTCTCGGAACCTTGGAGGCCGATCAAGAACTGGAGGATGCTTCAACGGATTCACCTAAAAAAACCGTGAAGGATCATGAGCTTGGCGACGCCGCTTCCCCGGAAAATGAAAACGCGCCGCTTGATGTCGAAAAACTACTGGATCGGCTTTTCAGCGAATCGCTCCTGCCATCCTACGCTTTCCCGACCGATGTCGTTTCCATGTATGTTTTTAATAACGAGCGATCACGAAAAAATTGGCCGGCGTTGCGCTATTCGCCGCAGCTCGGATTGACACAAGCTCTATCCGCTTACGCGCCGGGCAAAGAAGTGTACATCGACGGCAAACGGCACTATTCTTTCGCTCTTTGGGCTCCCCGTCCCCGAAAAACCGATGAAGACAAACGTGAGGTGGCATGGAATGAACGAAAGCTTTACTATGAATGCAGCCGTTGCGGTTATGTTGAGCTGAGGCCACTTGAAAACGGAAACGAGGGTGAAACACTGAAATGCAAGGGGTGTGAAGGAACTTCATTCGGACCGGCACGACTTTGGATGATCCCTCCCGGCTTCGCACAGCCACAAGACATCAAAGCGGAGTTGCCGGAATCGGATATGCCGGAGGATTCTTTCGCAACCCACGCCAAACTTATGGCGGATATTGTTGGAACCGAACACTATTTTTCCAATGAGCGATTCACTTTTTGGAGCGGAAAAGAAAGGTTGACCTTGACCAATCGCGGCGTGAACAGCGAAGAAGTTTCCGGATTCAATTATTGCGAATGGTGCGGACGTATCGAACCGCACGGGTGGCAGTCCGATAAAAAGTTTTCGGGAAAACAACATGAGAATCCGGACCCGTCCAAGTACGACCCGAGAAAACCCGATTCAAAATGGTGCAATAAAATCCACCCGGCCCGTGTTGTCCTTGGAACACAATTCAATACCGATGTCGTTTTGATTCGCATGAGATTTCCTGAGAATGTTCGGTTGATGCCAGGGACGCATCTTGCTCGGATCGTCCTGGGAACACTTGCGACGGCGATGAGCCAGACGGCTGTTCAGATGTTGGAAATCGAACCGAGTAACATCGGCGGTGAATTTCGTCCCGCAACGACCGATGCAGGACGAAATGGGCTTGAAGGTGACGTCTTCCTCTACGATAATGTCTCCGATGGCGCCGGTTTCATCCAAGAAGCAACGAAAGACCCAGCCCTTTTTCTCAAAAACGTCCTTCAACGCCTGGAATGCGATTGCGAGCACGCCTGTCCACGTTGCCTCCAGAACTATCAGAATCGTTATCTCCACGGCGATCTGGATCGCCAAGCCGCATCGGGATTGCTTCGATTACTGCTGCACGGAACGCCACCCAAACTCGACGACTCCGTGGAAACGAGACTTTCTCGAATCCTCGCCGAGGATCTGAATGATCAAGGTATTGAAGCGAAGTCGGAACAGGGCACCATTATGATTGCCGGAAGAAAAGTCGCCGTCTTCGTTTCACACGCATTGAAACATGAATTACCAGCCACGGTGCGTAGTGTGTCCCGAAAAGAGACGCTCGAGAGAGAAGGTTGGAAGACCATGTTTGTCCCACATCTTACCATTGATCGAGCTTTGCCCGCCGCGACACAATGGATCACGAAAGCAATTCATACAAACGGAATTGAAAGATGAAAAGCATTACGCAATCGGCTTACCTCCAAAATTTAGGAATTGACGTTTTTTCGGAATCCCCAATCGATCATGCGAGTATAGATGGTTTGCTTCCCCTTGTTCGACGCGTCGTCTTCTCGAATCCTTTAATCACTCGTCGAGGCGTCAATCAACGAGTTTCGGACGCTTTACGACCGCTCAGGCTTGAGGACAACGAAACAAAAGAGTGGATCGGGAAAGTCTTGGATCAGCTTTTATCGATGAACGAAATTGTCGAGCTATACGAGCCCGGACGCAAAGTTTTTGTCGCGGCACGCCCCTGCTGGATAAAACTGGACGAATTCAACGCCGTTTTACTTGGCGATTTTGAGGATACCCGCTTGTCGTTACGATCCACCGACAGTCATGATATCGTCCGCCGTTTTTTTTCAGATGAAAAGAATGTTCAAATTCTAAGAGAAAACGATATCGAAATGATTTCTCCGGAGGATTGGTCCATGCGGCTTTCTCGCGGAAAAATAGGCCACGAAATCGAACTCCATCGGTTTTCCGACTTGGAATCGTCCTTATATCATTTTTGGAGTAAAAAAAAGAATGATCTTCTTTTGGCGCTCCCAGGGCCGTTGGATGATCGTATCCACCTGATCGACAAGGACACGGAAGGCTTTTGGGGAAGTTATAAAAACGTGACAGGACGTTGGCGTGAATTGTCGGAACGAATTCCTGACGGCTTGTATTTTGGAGTACGGCCGAGTCAACGTGATTATGAAGAGCCGTCGTGGTTGCTGCTGGAGAAACAGGCCGACCATGTCAAAGTTTTACCGGTTTACGACGAAGAACAATGGCGATGGTTGTTCCTGGCTGAAAAGATCATCTCTGGACAGCCGAATCGTTATATTCACAAGGACGGTCAACTATACATTACTATTCCAATTCCCAAATTTGTGGAAAACCTTTTGCGTTTGTCTGCTTCGAAGCAACCGCAATGGGGACACTGGAAGATCATTTCGGAGGTTTCAGCCGTATCTTTATTGCATTCGTGCGGATTTATTAATTCCTGAGTCTCGGCTTTCGATGGAAAATCTTATACCCGATGAAGTCGCGGAGCGTCGGTTAAATGAGTTATTTCAGCTGACGGTGTTGAGTATAAAACATGTGGGTGAGAGCCCTATCCATTTGTTTTCGAGGAGTCGAACAGACTTCGTAACGCAACAGACGGGGAAATTTAGCCGTACTTGCCCGAAAAAACGTTCACAAACGGAATATGGCCCAAACGGCCATGTGAACGGAATTGCGCAAACAAGAACGTCGCTATTTGCATCGATTTGCACTCAAAAGACGGTGGCCCATCTTTGCGAAAACGTTTGACACGTCGATAGTTACGTTGTTTTGCCCCCTTAAGATGCGCCTAGTCTACGGAACCGAAGGTTATAGGTTTTCACGGAATTTTTCCCTTTTTTTTCAAAAAAGAATCGAACATAAATCAAAACAATCAAACGATTATCGATTTTCCGCCAAAATGAGGTAGAATTAATCAAACGTTACTACCTGTAATTACCT
>QMCD01000364.1_pt1 | contig 32052 bp, 28 predicted proteins | sample 1821841 | NCBI WGS metagenome assembly QMCD01 (sample SAMN01991225, study PRJNA193472) | Termite gut metagenome, whole genome shotgun sequencing project. | isolation source: worker | host: Macrotermes natalensis | reverse complement strand
TCGAACTCGCCGTCCAACTGCGCCTCAAAGGCTTGCGCGAGAAGCCTTCCCATGGCCGGCCCCGGCGGAATACCGAGTTGCAGCAAGTCCCTTCCTTGTAGGATCGGTTCAGGTTTCGCGTCCCGCACGCCGAGTTGTTTTGCCGTGGCTTCGATGGCTTCGACGTTTGTTTGGGAGGTCTCTACGCCACGCCCGCACAAGTCGGCTCGACAGAGCAAGGCCCACATCCGAATTGAGGACGGAGCAAGTCGCAGTGCCAGCCGCCGCACGACGGCTTCGCCCGCCACAGATTCCGGCAAAGACACACGATGGATGCCATGTTCCCTGACCAGCGTCACAACCCTCGCCATCAATTTGTTCGGTGCTCGCATCTTTCCGAGAAAAGACGCGGCCAACATCGCACTTTCAGCCGCGTGACGGGGCGAAGACCAATTTCCTTTCTCGTTTCGCACGGTCGTCACGGCCTTCCCGAAATCATGGCACAGGGCGGCAAAGAGCAGAATTTCTCGCTCGGACTCCTCAAGTTTCGCCCTTTCGGCAATATCCGCTGCGGCATCACAGACCATGAGCGTGTGGGTCAAAACACCGCCTTCAGGATGAAATTTCGGATTTTGCGGCACGTCCGCCAAAGACGCCAGTTCGGGAAAGCATTGAATCCAGCCGGTTTCTTGGAGCAATCGGAGTCCCTTGCCCGGCCAGTGCCCTTTTCTCGCCCACTTTTGCCACTCGCCCCAAACGCGATCGGCGGATAGTGTGCCAAATTCCGGCAGCACACGGCGACAAAGCTCGACCGTTCGCGGCTCCATGACAAAACCGAAGCGTGCGGAAAATTGCATCGCTCTGAGCACACGCAGCGGGTCTTCACAGAACGCCTCGGTGGGCGCGCGGAGAAGTTTTTGCTCCAAATCACCTTGGCCGCCGAAGGGGTCGAACACCGTGCCATCAAGCCGCAAGCCGATGGCGTTGATCGTGAAATCGCGGCGTGAAAAGGCCGTGTAGGGATCAAGCCGCGGGTCCGACGAAACGGCGAAACCTTTGTGGCCCGTTCCGCTTTTGGTCTCGATACGCGGAATGCTTAAATCGATGTTGTGGCCAACTTTGATCGTGCCAAAGCTCCGGCCTACCAGTCCGACACGGAAATGCGGACGGAGAATTTCCAGCATTTTTTCATAAGGTAGGCCGTAGACTTCAATGTCAATATCCTTCGATTCCCTGCCGAGAAAAAGGTCGCGGACAAAGCCGCCGACAAGCAGGCAGTCGCTTGCTCCTCCTTGATAAAGCAGTTCGATGATACGGCGAACTTTCTTAAGATTTTTCCGCAACGCTAGACTTTCTCGAACATTTCGCGGATAATTCCCCTCTCTCGCCGTTTGTTCAGCCACATTTTTCTCAATTTTTTCCTCATCCATGCTCGGTTTCGCACTATTCCCGTTAGCCTGCTATTTTCTCATTTTGGCGGTCATTCATTTTCGCCGTCGCCCCACCGTGCTGACCGGACGGCAGGATTTCATGCTTCTTACCTGCGGAGTGTTCGGCCTTGTGACTCTTGGGCCAGGCCGGCTGCTCATCCCGCTCAGCGTGTTGACCTACTGGCATCTGCTGAGTTGGGCATTTTGGGCCATGTTCTATTTTTCCGCCGCCTATTTGGCAACCCTGCTGTGGCAGCGTCAGCGCATCCTGATTTACCACTGTTCCGTGGAAACATTTCTCCCGAAACTGATCGAGCGCACCCAGCAGGCCGACCCGGCGGCTCGCTATGATGGCAACGTACTTTTTTTGCCCGAACTGGGCGTGCAGTGCTCGATAGACGCCACAGCGGGCGACCTGCTCATGTTACAGGCCACGGAGGCCAAACGGAATCCATTGCGTTGGGAACTTTTTCACGCCGGCGTTGCCACTTTATGCCGTGAACTCGGCAGCCCCCCCCTCCAAGACATCGCCGTCAAACGCAACCGAGGGGCATGGTTCCGGGGGGTGTTCTGGGGACTGCTGGGCGTCGTATGCCTAGTAGTCGCCGCTGTTTCCGTGGTCTCCGAAGCACCGGAGCTGCTGCGATCCTTCCAAGATCACTGGCTTCCCGGCACGCTGTGAGAAACACGGCATGACCGCGTTCCGCACCATTCATGCTCTGCCTAAGAATTCGGCGGTGCGGGTATCGACACGGATCGATTCGCCCTCTTCGAGATATTCCGGCACTTGCACTTCCAAGCCCGTCTCGACCTTGGCGGGCTTGCTGCGCGACGTGGCGGAATTGCCCTTCACGCCGGGATCGCACTGCACCACCTTGAGCGTGACGGCCGTGGGAACCTGAATGCCAACGCACTGGTCGTTGTAAATCAGGGCCTTGACGCCGTCGAGTTCCGCCGTGATATACGGCATTTCCTCGGCCACGTCCTCTTTTTTGATCGTGTATTGCTCGTAATTTTCCTTGTCCATGAAGATATGGTCATCGCCGTCGGCGTAGGAATATGTTACATCCCGCTTCGCAAAATCGGCACTGTCGAGCGATTCCGTGCCCTTGAGCGTGATGTCGACCTTCTGTTTCGTGACCAAGTTCCGGGCACGAAATTTATAGAGCGTGGCCGCCCCGCGAGCGGAGGGACTTTGGACGTTGATGCCTTCGATAATGCAAGGATTGCCGCCGAAAACGACCACCTCGCCGCGTTTGATTTCTTTTGCGATCATAAAGTGATAAGAAAAAATTTGATAAAAAGCGGTCAGAGCCGTATCCGTCACGCGGCCTTGATTCTCAAGGAAGGTCGGAGATCGGAATTCAAGCGGCCAACCGAATTATCGCCGGAATTGCCTGAATTGGAAAGACACTCGGACAAAATTTCGTCGCAAAGATCGCAAACGTTTTCTGCCTGGATCGAATCCATCAGATGGCGGTTGTTTTTGTCATGCCGTTCTCGTAGCGTCTCGGACTCCTTGGCCTGAATCCAGCGGTGCTGCCGACCATAAGGGCCGTTGCGACGTGCGGAGACGGGGCCGAACAGTCCAACGCAGGGTGTGCCCACCGCAGCGGCAATGTGCAACGGACCGGTGTCGGAACCCACAAAAATGGTGGCCAGCCGCGCGAACGAGGCCAATTCGGGCAGCGTTGTTTTCGGAGCCATGAAGGCGGCACCATCGGCGGCATGAACGACATTTTCGGCCATCGTTTGTTCTTTTGTACCTGCCCACACAATCAAGGAGGGCAGATTCCACTGTTCTAGGAGATATTGTGCCACCTCGGCATAGCGATTTTCGCGCCACAGTTTGGATGGCCAGCCCGCCCCCACGTTCAACAAGGCGAAGTTTCCATGCAATCCCTCTCGATTCAGGGTATTTTGGGCGTTACGGCGATCCATTTCACATTCCGCCAGATCAAAATCAATGCTACTCCCGACGATTCCGAACGCTTGAAGCAGCTGCATGTTGCGTTCAATGACATGCTCGGCGTCGGGTATGAGACGGATATTATTGAGAAAGCCACTGCCTTCTCTGGCATCGATTCCGCCGAAACCGACTCGGTACTTCGCACCGGAAAGCCATGCCGCAAAAGAACTTTTGAGCAAACCTTGTGGATCGACCGTAACGTCCGGGGCATAGCTGCGCAATCGTTTTCGGAGAAGAGCGACGCTCGCGTAAGAGTTCATCCAATTCTTTCGGACAATAATCATACGGTCGAGTGCCCAGTGGCCGTGGAGCACCGGAGCCGTCTGCTCTTCGACGAGCCAAGCAATTTCCGCGTGGGGAAAACGGGTTCGTAAAGCGATGGCCAGTGGCAACGAATGAACGACGTCACCAATGGCACTAAAACGAACAATGAGAATACGTCTCGGCTGCATGAGCGGTGACGCACTCCATATTTTATTTCGGAAAAACATGCTAAAAAACATGACTGGAGATGAATATCCTATCGCAAAATCAATCAATAATCGTCATCATAACAATTATTTTGAAAGTAATGCAAGGCCATTATACCGCGAATCGCCATAAACCTCACATTTTTCTTGTCCTTCAAACAGGGTGCGGCGACCACGCATCGAGGGCAGTGTGCGGCATTGCCCCAAATTTTACGCGGCGAGAAATATTTTTCTCTGCGTTGCCCAATGCCTCACCCTTCGGCGTCCCCTTTCCACGCAGGCCAATTGCTGCTAAAATTATCGAAAGGTAGGCGGCGCGCCTAGTTGCGCGGCGGAATGCCGAACGAGATGTCCGTGGAAACATTGAGTGCAATCGTGTCGGCCCTGCCCAGTCACTTTGACCGCCTTTCCGAAATGCGGCAAAACGCATACGGTATACCACACATCATTCACAAACGAGGAGTCTTCTCATGCAGGTCAGAATTTCCACGCGGCATGGCGAAATCGGTGAGGCAACGCAGGACAAGATTCGGCAGAAAGTCGAAAAACTTCGGCGTTTTTTCGAGCGGCTCATGTCAATTGACGTGACCGTCGATCTCGAAAAAGCGGATGAGCCGAACATTGAAATCCTTGTCGCAGTGGAACACAAGCATGAGTTTATTGCCAGTCACCGCTCGAATGACATGTTCGGCTCGGTCGACAAAGTCGTGTCCAAATTGGAGCAGCAAATCAAAAAGTACAAGGAAAAAATCCAAGATCACAACCGGGGCGGAGCCGATGGTGTTGCCGACTAGGGCGACAATACTGACCCGTATACGAACCGGAACCTACGGTTCCGCGGTTACTCCAACCCCTTAACCACAAACACCAGAATGAAATTTGCCGATTTTGTTTTGCCGGGCGCGGTCAGCGCGGAAATCAATGCTTCCACCAAGCAAGGTGTGATTCGAGAAATGGTGCAATCTCTCCTCGACGCCGGCGGGATTAAAAGTGAAGAGTATGAGGGAATCGTCAAAGCGATTTCCAAACGGGAAGAACTCGGATCAACTGGGATCGGCAGAGGTATTGCCGTTCCGCACACAAAGCATTCTAGTGTCGATAAGCTCGTGGGTTGCGTGGCCGTCAGCTCCGAGGGCGTCGATTTCGACAGCCTTGACTGTGAAAAAGTTCACCTCTTTTTCCTTTTGATCTCTCCCCCGGAATGTCCGGGCGACCATCTGAGGGCTTTGGAGCATATTACCCGCCAACTGAAAGACGATACCTTCTGCCGCTTTTTGAAGCAAGCCAAAACGAAGGAGGACGTCCTTTCCCTGTTGGAAGAAGCCGACAACAACCTGTTCGGAAAATAGTCTCCGCTCTCTGGTCGGAGTAGCGAAATCGTCCTTATGAAGCAAAACAATATCCAGACCAAAGAACTGCTTGTTTTGAATCGTTGCGGCGTGCACTTGCGCGTCGCAGGAATGCTGGCGGAAAAAGCGAAGGAATTTGCGGCGAAATTGTACATCAGAAAAGGTTCTTACTCCGCGGATTGCCGGAGCGTCTTGGATTTGCTCTCACTGGGCGCGTTTCAAGGTGATACGTTGGTGGTCGAAGCGGACGGGCCTGACGCTGATTTGGCCCTCAATGCCATCGCATCCCTCTTTCAAGCCCGTTTTTTTGAAGATGAAACGGCACAATAATCGACAACGGATGACGCGGTGAATGCCAACTTCTTTCCTTCCGACTCCTGACTCTCTATGAATACGGTGCATGGCATCCCGGCCTCGTCGGGAATTGCAATCGGCAAAGCCTTTGTTCAAGGAACAGAGGGGTTCAGAATACCGGAGCAATTTATCGACGCCGGGGCCTTTGAGGCGGAAGTCCGCCGTTTTCACGCGGCGGTTGATTTGGCAAAGGAAGAAATTGCGGTCAATAGGGATTCCACACGCGGTGCTCTTGGCCAGACTTTTGCCGATATTTTCGAAGCACAGCTTCAAATTCTGTTGGACCCTACGCTGCTCGGCGACATCGAGGGGTTGATTCGTTCCAATTATTTTTCCGCCGAACATGCCGTTACGGTCGTCTTGGGACGCCACATGGATACTCTGCGACGTATCGCCAACAGCTACATCGCGGAAAAAGTCAATGATATTCGTGACATTGAAAAGCGACTGCTGCGTCATCTGCTCGGGGCGGACAAAGAGACGATTGCCGTCTTGAAAGCACCGGTCATTTTGCTAGCCACCAATCTCACGCCGAGCGAAACGGCCAATCTCGACAAGCAATTCGTGCAGGCCATCGTCACCGAGGCGGGCGGCCTCGGTGGCCACACGGCTATTCTGGCTGCGGCACTGGAAATTCCCTGTGTCGTCGGAACAGGCAGTTTTCTGGCGAACGTAGACGGTGGAGATATGCTCATCGTCGACGGAAACAGCGGCGATGTCTTCGTGCGGCCAAGTAAAGACACGCTGGAAAGATACCAACTCATCCGCAAGGCCGACTCGACCCGGATCGAAAACCTCGACTCGTTCCGAAACCTTGAGGCAGCGACAAAAGACGGGACGAAAATTGACATCCACGCCAACATCGAATTCCACTTTGAGGCTGAAAACGCCCTGCTCCACGGTGCGGAAGGAATCGGGCTTTTCCGAACGGAATTTCTGTACCTAACCCGCAAAAACGATCCGACGGAAGAGGAACACTTTCAGGCCTACAAGCATGTCGTCGAGGTGATGAAGGACAAACCGGTCGTCATCAGGACCTTCGACTTCGGAGATGACAAGGCTGCGGAACGGCATGGCGCGGAGGTCGAACACAATCCCGCACTGGGCTTGCGCGGGATTCGACTGGCACTGAAACGCTGGAATTTGTTTCGACTTCAACTGCGTGCCATTCTCCGGGCCAGTGCCTACGGCGACGTCCGCATCATGTTCCCGCTCGTATCGACGGTACGGGAATTCCGTCAGGCCAAACGCACGGCCTTGCTGGAAATCATGGATGAGCTTCACGATGAACACATTCCGTTCAACGATAAAATCAAAGTCGGCATGATGGTCGAAGTTCCTGCCGCCGCGATTATGCTGGACAAGTTCGCCGAAGACGCGGATTTTTTCAGCATCGGCACGAACGACCTGATACAATACACGATGGCGGTTGACCGCGGCAACAGCCACGTCAATCACCTGTTTAACGCGGAAGACCCGGCCCCGCTACGGCTGATTCGGCACATCGTGGCCGTCTCGGACAGGCGAAGAGTCCCGGTGTCGCTCTGTGGGCAGATGGGCGGCAATCCTCACACCGTTGTCTTGTTGCTCGGCCTCGGACTGCGAAGCGTCAGTTGCGCTCCCGCCTCGATCTCAAAGATCAAACAGATTTGTCGTTACATGACTCTCGACGATTGCCGCGCGATCGCATGGAAAGCCCTGAGAATGTCCAACGCGAAAGACATTCGTGATTATGTGCGGAACAAATTGCGTAATCTCGTCCCGGAACTCTATGGGGAAGAACGGTAACGGCAAAACCGCATTGACACAATGCTTGACATGCAGGACATCCGGCAGCAGCGTCATGGCACAGGTCGTTTTCCCCGTACCATTCGGTCCGGCGATGATGAGAAAAAGCGGTTGATTACCCATTCAATCCCATGCCCTAATCTGAATGACCAACCTCCAGCATACCAATATCACGACCAAAATAACAAATAGCCAAACACAGCCAAGGCGAATCTTTTTATCTTTGGGTTCCCACCACACATGGCCAAGACCCTCCAAAATCAAACCGAGAAAATCGTGCATGACATCTTTACTCTCCCCGAACCACACTTGCGTTCTCAGCATTCTTTCGCGAGTTTCGATCTGCATACGCAGGTATTCCATCGGTCGTTTTCACCGATTTCTTGGTTGATGATTCACATTTCGCTCATTCCTTCACCAACCCTTGTAACGCTAAAAACATGTATTGTTCAAAAACATTGATTTCTCCCGATGGAAGCGATTTGGCAACCATTTTCTTTTCTGTTCCAGAATTGTCAAGAATCGTCCAACAATCGACAATTGGCATCTAAATTTCAAACAGATTCCTCAACCCTCGAAAAAATCGCCTGCGAATCGTATCTTTCGGAATGTCATGCCCGCCCTTTGCAACACGAGAAACTGCGGTTTACGTCGTAAAAATTACGAAATAACAGGTGCGCAATTTTCTCCCATCTTCCGGGTCTGAATTGTCGTAAAAAATCTCGAAAAAAGGATACTCATGCGGAACCTCCGCATTCTCGGCATCGTAAAATCCTGATTTGAACACTTTGATTTCATCGGGTTTGAACCACTTTTGCCCTCCTCCACCTCCGAGATAATTGGAGATTCGTTTTGTTTCACTCCACTCCAGTTTTCGGTCTGCCAGCATTGTTTCAATATCTTTCTTGCTTGCTTGAACCTTGCAAGAAATGATGGTGTCCATCCAAGAAGACGTGTGGGCATGTTCCCAAATGATTGTTTTAGGAAATGTCAGACCCGCGAATTTGCCGATATTTTGCACGATTTCCGGGTTTGTGACATCCAGCGTTTGGTCGGACTGTTTGTGTTTGTGATAGAGTCCCTGAACGACAATCGTCGTGAAGAAAATGCTGATGGCCGCGAAGAAAAAGAGTAGCGCAACGCCGATTCGGTAGAAAATTTTGGCGGGCAAACCCCAGCTTTTTGGTTTTGCGTCCCAGTCGGTCATGTGACAAATTCTCCGCATTCTTCGCAAAAAAACGCCGGGGAGCTCGGAAATCCGCAAATTCCGCCATCTACGATTGCGGCAATTGCGGCTCCTGATTGTTTACTTCATCACGAGCCACACAACCACTCCGGGGACACGCATCCCCGGCTCGTGAGAAATCTTTTACACTTCCTTGGAATCAATCCAGCTCATCAGTTTGCGGAGGCGGCGGCCCACTTCTTCGAGCTGGTGCGTGCGCTGAATGGCCCGAATCCGCTTGAAACGAGGAGCCTTTACCTTGTTCTCCAAGAGCCATTCCCGTGCAAATTCGCCGGTCTGGATTTCCTCCAAAATCTTCTTCATCTCCTTCTTCGTCTCGTCCGTCACAATCCGTGGGCCGCGAGTGTAATCGCCGTATTCCGCCGTGTTCGAGACGCTGTAACGCATGTAGTTCAGGCCGCCCTGATAGAACAGATCGACAATCAGCTTGAGTTCGTGCATACATTCAAAGTACGCCATTTCCGGCTGATAACCGGCCTCGACCAGCACCTCGAACGCCTTTTTGACGAGTTCCGACACGCCGCCGCAGAGCACGACCTGTTCGCCGAAAAGGTCGGTTTCGGTTTCCTCAGCAAAGGTCGTTTCAATCACGCCGCCCTTCGTGCCGCCGATTCCCTTGGCGTATGCCAAACCGATGGCCCGCTCTTTTTCACCGGCCCCTTCGCCGAGCGCGATCAAGCACGGCACGCCGCCGCCCTTTTCAAATTCGCTACGAACCAGATGGCCGGGGCCTTTCGGGGCAATCATAATCGCGCAGTTTCCGGCGGGCATGTTGAACTGGCCGTAATGTACGTTGAAACCGTGGGTGGCGACAATGATTGCGCCTCTTTTCAGGTTGGGGCGAATCTGCGTGTCGAAGATGTTACCCTGTAGTTCGTCGGGCAGGGTCAAAACGATGAGGTCGGCCTGCTTGACGGCATTTTCGGTGGACATCGGCTCGAATTTGTCGCGCTTGGCAAAATCGAAGTTTTGCGTGCCTTCCATTTCGGCGACAATGACATCACAGCCGCTGTCACGTAAGTTCTGTGCGTGGGCGTGGCCTTGCGACCCGTAACCGAGAATGGCGATTTTTTTGCCCTTGAGGTTGGAAAGATCGGCGTCTTTTTCGTAATAAATCGTTGCTGCCATTTTATTTAGTTGATTGTGGAGAGTTGATAGTGGTTTGAAAACAATTGGATTGCTTGAAAGCGAGATCGGAGTTGGCTTGGAATGGCAGAGGCAAAAAAGCGGCGATTGACGGGAGCGCGCACGCATCCCAGACCACCTCTCGACGTGTCCCAATATACGCCTAAAGATGCGTATTGTAAAGTCGCATCAACCACGCGGCCATCTGATAGCCAAAGCCCGCACGCCGCCCCAGACCGCGCCATACCACGTCACATATTTTGTCGGTTGGGCGAAAAAAAGAGAAGTGAAAAAATTTTCAAAATAATTGTCGTTCAACCAGACTTTTCGTACTTTTTTGAGAAAATCCCGAACGTCCTACCAAGACACGGTTTGGCATAAGTTCACTAAAGAAGGAAATGTTTTTCCTACAGCTCAGGTGTTTTTTGTAAACAATGAATATAAAAAGCATTAAAAACTTTTTCCCACGGATGATTGACTCTGGAGTGAGATTCGCGTAAGATACTCCCCGTGGTTGGCAAGCACTATATGTTGTGCCCTTAAAACACAAGCAGTACTAGATATAGTCATTTTGGCAAGTTGGAATGGTTTAGGAAAAATACGTGGCCGTGGCGGTTGGAGATGGGCTGGAATGGCCCGTAAGACGATGGTTCTCCCCTCTCCCTAGCCCTCTTCCGAGCAGGAGAAGGGATTTTGTCCGCTTTTCCCCGCGGTCACGCTCTGATTCGGATTCCTAATCAAGACAATCGCAGCAAGGAGGCGTTCTTCGTTACAACACACGTTCGGCAGCAATGAATGCCGCTCCGTTTTTCTCTCCTCCCCTCAATTTTATGGACAACATGATTAGTTTGGATGCGTCCCGTTCCCATTCCTTTTCGACCAACGTAACTGAAGACCAGATGAGCGATTCTGCTGGACTGACGGCACGCCGTAGCCTCAACATTCGGCCCGTGTTTTGTCCCGATGATGTCCGCGATCCCTTTGACACCGTCAACTGGGCCGCCCGCACCGCCACAATCAAGGGCGACGGCGGTTCCGTGTTTTTCGAGCAAAACGACTGCGAATTTCCCGAAAACTGGAGCCAGCTTTCGGTGAACGTCGTAGCCAGCAAATACTTTTACGGCGAACCCGGCACGCCGGAACGCGAAAAGAGCATTCGCAAGCTGATTCACCGGGTCAGCCGTACCATTGCCGACTGGGGCGCGGACGACGGCTATTTTTCCCGTCAGGACGCCGAAACTTTTTACCGCGAACTGACTTGGCTTTTGTTGCACCAGTACGGTTCGTTCAATTCGCCGGTTTGGTTCAACGTCGGCCTGCATCAGCAATACGGCGTGACGGGCGGAAAATGCACTTGGCACTGGGATGAAGCGGCGGGCGAGGCGACGCAACCCCAAAATTCCTACGAGCATCCGCAAGCCTCCGCCTGCTTCATTCAAAGCGTCGAAGACAACATGGAGGCCATCATGGGTCTGGCTCAGAGCGAGGCCATGCTCTTCAAATTCGGAAGCGGGACGGGCACGGACTTGTCGACGATCCGTTCAAGTTGCGAAAAATTGGCCGGCGGCGGAAAACCGTCCGGGCCGCTGTCGTTCATGCGGGTTTACGATCAAATCGCGGCGGTCGTCAAAAGCGGCGGAAAAACGCGCCGGGCGGCCAAAATGCAATCGCTGAAAGTCACGCATCCCGACATCATGGATTTCATCGATTGCAAACTCCGTGAAGAGGAAAAAGCGAAAATCCTGATGAAGCAGGGCATGTCCTACGAAGAAGCCTACTCGTCGGTCATGTACCAAAATGCCAATCTGTCCGTGCGCCTGACCGACGATTTCATGCAGGCCGTGAAGGACGACGGCACTTGGACGACGCACTGGATCACGGACCCGGCACGGAAAGGCCCGGAATATCGAGCACGGCAGGTTTATGACAAAATTGCCGAAACGGCTTGGGCTTGCGGCGACCCCGGCGTGCAGTACGACACGATCATCAACCGCTGGCACACTACGCCGAATGCAGGCAGAATCAACGCCTCGAATCCGTGCAGCGAATACATGAGCCTTGACGACACGGCATGTAACTTGGCCAGCATCAACTTGATGAAATTCCGCGACGGCAGTAATGAACACAACGGAGTCTTCGATGCCGACAGATTTGTGCAAGCCTGCCGCATTTTCTTCATTGCTCAGGAAATTATCGTCGACAGAGCAAGCTATCCGATCAAGAAAATCGCCGAAAACAGCCATAAATTCCGAGCGATTGGCCTTGGCTATTCCAATCTCGGCAGCTTGGTGATGAGCCTCGGCCTGCCTTACGACAGTGACGAAGCTCGCGGCCTTTGCAGCGTCCTGACCGCCCTGATGCACGGAGCCGCCTACAAAACCAGCGCGGAACTTGCCAACATCGTCGGGCCGTTTGAAGCCTTTGCCGAAAATCGTGAGGCCATGATCCGCGTCATCGAAATGCACTGGGAAGCCGTCAACCGAATTGAAAATTGCCAAAATTATCTGAAGGTGGCCGCCCAAAAATTGTGGGACGAAGTCGCCGCCGCCGGTCGTCGCCACGGATTCCGCAATGCTCAGACTACGGTTTTGGCCCCGACCGGCACGATCAGCTTTATGATGGACTGCGACACGACGGGCATTGAGCCGGACATCGCACTGGTCAAGTTCAAGTCGCTGGCCGGCGGCGGAACGCTGAAAATGGTCAACAACACCGTGCCACTGGCCCTGAGAACGCTGGGGTACACGGAGGAGGAAATCGCGGCCATCGTTCAGCACATCGAAGAAAAAGGCACGCTTCACGAAGCACCGTTTCTGCTGGAAGAACACTGGCCCGTGTTCGATTGCGCCTTCCCCACGCCGGGCAGCGAACGTTGCATTCCTTGGGATGCCCATGTTCGCATGATGGCCGCCGCGCAACCGTTTCTGTCCGGTGCCATTTCCAAAACGGTCAACATGCCGAACTCCGCCACGGTCAAAGACATTGCCGATGCCTACATGCTGGGCTGGGAACTCGGCCTCAAGGCCATCGCCGTCTACCGTGACGGCTCAAAGGGCGCGCAACCGCTTTCCACATCCGCCGACAATAAATTGACCAGCACTCCGGGAAGCGAGGATACTACGGCGTCTGCGGATGCCCCGCTGTCCAAGAAAGAAAAACGCAAACTGTCCGGCCCGCGGCGGGAACGCTTGCCGGACACGCGAAAGTCCGTCACGCACAAATTCAACGTTTCCGGCCACGAAGGTTATATCACGGTCGGCTTGTACCCCGATGGCCGGGTGGGCGAACTGTTCATCACTATGGCGAAGGAAGGCAGCACGATTGGCGGCCTGATGGATTGTTTCGGTACGGCCATTTCGATGAGCCTCCAATACGGCGTGCCGCTCAAAGTTTACATCGAAAAATTCTCGCATACCCGGTTTGAGCCGCTGGGGCACACGAACAACCCTGACATTCCGATTGCGAAAAGTCTGGTGGACTACATTTTTCGCTGGCTGGGACGCACCTTTTTGCCGGAGAATGAAATGGTCAAGCAAGACCCTGAGTACCGAAAGAATGAACAGACCGGTCAGGTTGGCACGCTGTCGCATCAACAGTCGAATCAATGGAATGGCAAAGAACGCCGGGCGGGTGTGGCCGTGAAAGATTTGAAAGACGACCTCCTGCCTGCAAAATCCGCTCTGGCCCCGAAAAAGCGGATGGATAAATTGCCCGAACTTTCTTCAACGTCGTCGGTGGAACGGAGCGGAACTGTGACGGTGTCGGTCATTGACAGCCCTGTGGTTGTGGCAACGGCAACCGTGGCAGAATCTCTGGAAGGACAGCAGCCGCTTTCAAGCCGGTTTGCCGAACGGTTTATGAGTGAACAGCTCAGCACGGCGGACGAGCAGTACGCCTCCTTCCAATCAGATTCGCCGCTCTGCGACGCCTGCGGTTCAATCAGCGTGCGTTCCGGCAATTGCTACCTCTGCTACAATTGCGGCAAGAGCATGGGATGTAGTTAGGCAGTGTACGGATTCATGTCATAATGTACAAAGAAAAGCGAACAACTATTCCCCTCGCCCCTCCGGGAAGAGGAGAATGCCAAAGGACCGTCTGCTTGTTTTATTCCCCACCATCAAAACTTTAACCCGATAACAAATTACAGAGTACATCGTCAACAGTACGCTGATTCAACTATGGCAAGTATTGAAGATTTCGTCAAACGCATTACGCGGATGAACCGCAAGTTCACGTTCATCTTTACGGAAGACTTTTTCGACATCAACGGCAAGACAGGCGTTCGTACGGATCGGTTTCGTGACATTCGCAATACGATCAAAAATATCGGTCACCGCAAAGGCCTCCGCGCCGAAGCGCACGCCCAAGAAGACGCCTTGCTCTTCGACGTAGAAGTGGTGGTCGTGGATCGCGGCTTCTCCTGCTTTGTCACCACGTTTCATGAGCTGGCCGAAGGGCCTTTTGGCGGCGATGCCATCATTTACGGCAGCGGCGATGGCTTGGTTGAGGCCCAAAAAGCCAAGTTCCAAGTCGAAGGGTTTTTGTCTGAAAAACATCGTGAATCCATTTCAACGCTCACGATGATCGCCGAACGCCGAAAGCGGCAACTGATTCTCGTCGTCGAAAAGCCCGCAGACTTGAAACGGCCGAGCCTTGAGCCGCTATTGAAACTGCGTTCACAGCTCACCAAGATCATGGTCAGTTCGGAAAAAGGCCCCATCGTCGACTGCCAAGTCAGCAAAATTTATCAAGACGGTAACAGTAGCTCGCTTTCGACCTTGCTGAATATGTTTTGTGTTCACTATAAATGAGGGAAAAATTTCCGATAGCGATCTGTAATCCGCGGTTGCCGACCACGCTGAGTAATCATGCCCCCTTTTCCGACATCCATTTTTCGACTAAAATCATCGTTTTGGCGGTCGGTTTGAAGGAATTTTGAAGCATAACGAACAGGAGAGCCTCACAGTGGGAACCAAGAAAACGGGCAAGGGACGACGGAAACTCGGAAGAAAAAAACGACGTATGCGATCCAAGATCCGTCACCGCAAAGGCTAAATCGCCTCGGCCTGCTTTTCACCGCTTACGTTGCAGGTGCGTTGTTGTAGGCCCTTCCGCCGAGCCTGCACTTCTTCTCTATAGAGACAACACAAAGTTGACGAGGTCGTCGATTTCGTGCTCGGTCAGCTTTTCCAACTGGCCGTGGGTTTGCGCGTGCCGGCCTTCGACGATCAGTTCCATGATCGTCGTGTAACGCCCATCGTGCAGATAGGGGGCTGTGCGCCAGACTTCAACCAGCGAAGGCGTGTCGAATTGCGCGTCGCTATCAAAGCTGTTGCGACTGCCGACATCGTGCCTGTTCATGTCCGTGTACAGCGGCTCCGGGTGACAAGTGTAACAGCCGCCCCGGTCACTGTTAAAGATGCGTTTGCCCCGCTGCGCCGCTTCGCTCAAAGTCCCCTGACCGTTACTGCCAAAAACACGCCAAGGACTCGGAACCGGCTTGAGCGACGAAAGATAGGCATCGACCGCTTTGGCCTCTTCTTCACTGGCCGGAATCATCAAAATCGTCTCAAATCCTTTCCGTACCGCCGTTTCCGCTCGATCACGCACGCCATGAGCCATACTCGGCGGCGTCTCGTGGGCAAGCAACATACTTTTCGAGTTCTTCGGATTATCTTGGCCGTCATTTTGCAAATCCCAGTTCAGCGAATCGCTCCTGCCCTCCGGGTGGCAAGTGGCGCAGCTCTGCCAGTGCTCCTCGCAGAGGGTGGCATCGTGGAAAAGCATTTCACCGTAACGCACTTCCGACCATGCCGGCTCCGGTCCCAATCGGGCAAAACTCCGCTTGAAACGGATGCCTGAGGAAAACGAAAAATCAGGCAGTGGTGTGAATTGAAGCGAATCGTGTGTGTCCGGCGGATTGATTTCGACAGGCGTTTTTCGGCCGGGATCATCTCCCACCGATACCAGTCTTGCTCTGGAGCGGAGCGGCGTGCTCGTGTCGGGCCGTAATGACCAACGCTGCCGTCGTGGAATTTCAAGCGTATCTTGGGGCAACGCTCCGGGGGCGTAATTCAACGGCTCCGCGAACTGCGGATCAATTCTTGCCAGCGCATCCTCAAAATAGGCCGTAGCGAAAATTCGATCCTTTGTCATCACCGCGTGACGCACACCCTTCAAACCGACAGGCACACGCAGTTGCATCGGCGGCTTGTTGATCGAGTCATGTTGGGCGGCTTGGCGTTTTGTATAACCGGCAAAATCGTCAAGCATTCTTACAAAATCGGTCAAGTTGATGAGCAGGACATCGCCGCTTCCTGAAGCGGCAACAAGCAGAAATCGCGCATCATCGGACAGCGAAACACCCCAAGGGTTGGCCGAACCGATGGCGAAATCATCCAGCGAGTGTGAGGTCACCATCCGCCGTCCTGCGACATCGACCACGAACAAAATATTCTCGTTTGTCCAGCCGCCCGTGACGGAGTTCGGAATATGCGTGAAATGCCCTACGATGCCGGTCAAAAAGGCGTAGCGACCATCCGGCGTGAGAACGAGGTCACGAATGTTCATCGCACCGGCATCAAGTGAAAGGACCTTCGTCTGTTGCGTTGGAGCGATTCCAACTTTGGTGTACGGCGGTGCGTGTCCGTTCGTAGCGAGCGATGGGGGCGATGACTCCGTACACGAATGAACAACTGGCGTTAAAGTGTCGATAAAACGAACACGGCTGGAAATGGAAGAGTTCGTCGCCGCATCTTCCGGCAAATGCCCTACGACAATCAGCGTTCTTCCACCCGGCGTGGCGGCCAGGGCAATCGGCTCTCGTCCGGCGGGAATACGACTGACCGGAGACGAGGGGCTTTCTTCATTTTTTGGTTTCGTATCATAGACGGTAATATCGCCGTCAAAGCGGTTGGCCACGTAGAGCCTCGCGTGGCCGTCCACATTTTGCACGATGGCCACATCGCTCGGCGTGTGCCCCACCGGAATGTCCTTCGTTAGGGAAAATGTTGCGAGATCAACGATCCAAAGCCGTCCGCGCGCCCCGCCGCCGACAACCGCAATCATTTTTTTGTCGGGAAAAAGCCGCATACGTGTCGGCTCGGCGGGCAATTTCAAGAATTGCGATGCCGCCTGACCGTTGACGTTGACTTTACGAATCCGCCGCGCATCCTGTTCCAGAATATAGAGCGTATCAGGCGAGTCCGCAACAAGAATGTCCGTCGGACCGAGCCACAAGTCGTCGCCAAAACTTGGCCGGGCACAAAATAAAATGCAAATCAGGACGGATGGAAGTAATTTCATTGTGTACCACTGGTTGTAACACTGACGCGATTCAAGCATAATGCTTCTCCGCGCGATCATTCTACCGGCAAAAGTTGGGAAGAGCAATCAAAAAAATCAAGGTTTGATGTGAACAATCCCTCTTTTTCTTAAACTTCGCTCAATTTGGCTGCCTTCGCCATTCGCATTATCCAACCCAGGCGATTGCTTCCGCAGTTTCGGCATGACCCTGCGAATTGTGGTAAAAAATGTGGAAATATGGCTCCGTCTCGTTTTTTCGGCAAATTGCTCTGGCGTGAAACCCGATGTTTCGTGTATCATCGGGATGTGGTAGGCTTGGAATGCGGTGGACTTCAAAAGTTTACTGCCCGCCACACAAAAATTGGGCCGCAGCAGCGACCGGGCAAGGTGCGACGCAGCGAAAGAAACAGTTGCCTCGCGCCGGGGGCGTGGGCATCATCGGCTCAAATTGTACGCGGAAAGGAGTAGTCCCGGCGGTTTGAGACAGGATGGTCCGTCAATGTGGCCGAAACAGGTCGGAATCAAGGAGTGATTCGTGAAATTCGTCAAACGATTCTTAATTTTTCTGGTGCTTTGCCTCGCCGTGTTCGGGGGCTTTACCCTTTTCAAGAAAGCACCGGAGCTGAATATCACCGTTGAAGATGTAAAATATCTTGAGGAGATTGGCAAGTCCGCCTCGACCGAGGCCTCTAGGGAAGGATTGTCAGGCGTTTTGATGAACGTCGAAGGTGCTCCGCCGATTGACGCGACGGGCTTGGCCGAAGGAACTGCAACGCCGCCGCCGACCTTCGGCATAGGTGCTGCCTCTTTTGGAAATGCCACGGACGAAGCACCGGCCTTTGCCGTGAACGAGGCCCCCGCTTTTGCACCGGCTTTCGATCCCCCCGCCCCCGTCATGGCCAAACCTACCGTGCCCGTCGCCTCGCCGTTCCAGCAACCTGCCAAAACAACTGAAGTCATCGCGGAACCGATTGAAGCTCCTGAGCCTCCCCCACTTTTACCCACCACGGCACTGGAACCAGTGGAGCCAACGCAAACCACAGAATTGACCAAGTCATCTGCCCCCCCGCAAATGGCTCATTTAGCGCAACACCCGAATCCTGTTGCCACACCACCTACGCCCGCTCCGTCACCCCTTTTGGAGATACCTTTGCCAGTGCCTGAACCACCGCTGCCCGACCCGCCGCTTGTGACTTGGGATGGCCCGGTGACGGAAGTGGCCGACATACCTTCTTCGATTCCACAAGGATCGCAGGAGGATTTTCGCGTTTCCGGGCCGACCGAATCGCAGGCCGATCTTGCTCGAAACGAAAATCCCCAGGTCAACCACACGCCGGTCAAACGTCTCCCCGTCGTGCCGGACTCCATACAGGAAGACACCGCAATCATTCCGTTGTTCGCCGTGACGACACTCCTCCCCGTATCCGAAACAACGCAAGCTCCCATCGCGTCAACGAAGGAACAATATCGGCAAACATCGGTGCGTCACGACCTGACTTTTTCTTCGCCCCCTGTAGTCGATAGTGGGGTCGTACCGGTCATTTCATTTGCGCAACCGAATAGTACCGAGACCGAGTCGCCGTCCGTTCCCGATCCCTTTGCCATGAACGAAGCGAACGCGGCGGCATCCGCCGCGGATGACGATGCTTTTGCCGCGATGGAAACAAGCGGCGACAATACCGCGACCTTTGTTTCTCCAAACAAAGAAGCCGACCTGTCCGCCATGCTGCGCCCGGCTGTGACTCGCTATGTAAAAGCGCAGGCGGTACTAACGGAATCGGGTGAGCCGGAAAAACTCCGGGCCGCCTTCATTCAGTTGAGCAAAATGTACGAATCGCCCGACCTGAACAACGCCGAGCGTCGGCACATGCGGCCTTGGCTCGACCGTTTGGCACTTTCTGTGATTTATTCCAAGCACTCCCATATTCTTGAGCCGGCCTACCGTGTCCAATCGAACGACACCATCGAATCGGTGGCGGCCACGATCAATCTTTCGCCCGCCCTACTGCGAAAGATCAATGGCCTGTCGGCCACGCAGGCACTCGTGCCGGGAACGGAATTGAAAATCGTCCTTGGCCGGTTTGACGCCAAAATCTCCACGTCGCGCAACGAAATGACGTTGATTCTCGGCGGTCTCTACGCAGGCAGTTTTCCCGTCGGTTTGGGGAAACAATTCGATGCCGTGCGCGGCGAATTTTTCGTTTATGCCAAAACGAATGAAACACTGCTGCTCAACAACGGCATCGAGTTGCGAAGTGCAAACACCTTGGCCGACACCGCGCCGCCGACTGTTCGGTTTGCGGAAAAGGATGCGTCAGAGATTTTCGACATCCTGACGGAGCAGTCCGTTATCGTCTTTGAAGATTGATTTCAGAATATTTTTCCTATCCCGACATGTTGACATTTTGGGCGATGCTGAGCGAGGAGGACATCTCCGCCTACGCAGGAATGCTGATTTTGCCTTCATTCATGGCCCACTTGGAGCGTTCGCCGTTTCGATTTGCGGATCAGACGTTGGCAAACGATGGAGTGCAAGCTCTTCGGCTTTTTTACACGGGCGAAGGTCGCTATGAGGAATACGAGCTTCAGCCGGACAAACACGCTCTGTCGTTGCTGCGCCACGTTTGCCCGAATTGTCATCTTGAGCATCTTCGATTCCGTGACGAAGAGCCACGGTGGCGGTGGAGCCGCAGCTTTCAAAACAGCGGTCCGGCGATGAGCGGCGGTGCGGAAACGGCGGCGGCCCTGCGAATCTATTTCGACCCCGGTCGCGTATCGCTGCCGGTGGAATCTTCACGCAGCTTCGACCCGAAACAGTGCCATGTCAGCGTCACCCGCATGGAAATCAATATTTCTCGAAATGCGTTACAGCACTACGTGGCCACTTGGCTCGATTTATGGGACGATCATAGTGAGGCCGTGTCGGAAAAACTCCTGCCGGACTTGGACGTGATGGCCGGCGGCTTCACATTTCACCGCAACAAGCTGGGCGGCGAATTTACGGTACTGAATGACGAAACGCTGCGCGATCTTTTTTGTTATTGTCGACTTTCAAAAACACTCGAAGAACTGCAAGCTCTTGTTCGTCCTGATTTCGGTTCCGTGGAAACGAGCATTTCCGACGAGGGATTGCATTTCAAGTTACTTGCAGTCAACTCGGAAACACGGTGATCGATGCAACGTCTGGCGATAAAGCTCCCGACGATTCCTTGGCAAGAGTACGGCATGGTCGTTGCGGTGTCTGGCGGAGCCGATAGCACGGCCCTTTTGCTCGCTCTCATGCAGGAAGTATCCACCGCATTTCAGCGATACGGCCTCGAAACGTCGTGTGGAACCGCCTTGAATCACGTAGAATTGAAGGACGATGTTTCGGACGGCCTTTCCAGAATACGGCAAAACGCAAGCGGCAGGCCGATCCGGGAAAAGGGAACACGCTGTCTTGCCGTTTGCCATGTCAACCACGGTTTGCGAGGACGCGACTCCGACGAAGACTCGCTGTTTGTACGAAAACTTGCCGAAAAGCTCGGATTGCGTTGTTTCGAGCATCGCATCACGCCGGATGAGTGGGATATTGACGCGACGGGCAGCGTCGAAGCGGCGGCCAGAAATATCCGCTACGATTTTCTGTTAAAAACGGCTCATCGTCTCGGATTTCGTTACATTGCGACTGCGCATACAGCAGACGATCAGGTGGAAACCGTTTTGCACCGAATTTTGCGGGGAACCGGAGTGGGAGGGCTGGCCGGAATGGCCTGGATGAGGCCGGTGGACGAAGCCGTCACCCTCATCAGACCCATGCTTCATGTTCGTCGTGCGGAAATCATTGAATACTTGCGCGAAAGAGGGCAAACGTGGCGAACGGACGCCACAAACGACGAAAACGATTTCACACGCAATAAAATTCGCAACATTTTGTTGCCGCAATTACGACAGTTCATCAACCCGAAGGTCGAAGAAGCCGTTGGACGGTTGGCACGGTTGGCGTGGGAAAATGAAACGGTCGTATCGGAACTGGTCGAAAATTTTCTCGACGGAACAGCGAAAGACACCGGCTATGCGACAGAATGGGATTGCCGACATCTGCAACGTTTTTCCTCTCCAACATTGAGAAAAATTTTTTGCCAAGTCTGGAAAAAAAACAATTGGCCGCTGCGCGACATGGGAACCAAGCAGTGGGAGAACTTGGTCGAATTCTTCCTCCAAGGCAAAGGACGTCGAAATTTTCCCGGCCAGATCGAAGCGAGGCATGAAAAGGATCGCTTTATTTTGCAACCGATTCCTCCGCAAGTCGCGGCAGACACGGCAGCGCAAGGGTAAACTGTGTGCCGTGGTTTGGCTCGCTTTGCACCGAAATCCTCCCGCCGTGGGCCAAAATGATCTTGCGAGTCGTGGCAAGTCCCAGACCACTGCCGCCTTTTTTGGTGGAAAAGAACACTTCGTAAAGCCGGTCAAGATTTTTTGCCTCAATTCCGACGCCGGTGTCGATCAAGTCGATAAACACCTCGTCACCGCCGCTACGGGTACGCAAAACGAGCTGGCCGCCCGCCGGCATGGCCTGCTGGGCATTGAGAACGAGGTTGAGCAAAGCGCGGTGAAAGGAACGCCTGTCAAGCAGCACGGTCGGCAAATCACCGGCAAGGTATTCGATGATTTCGATTTGCGATTCAAGGGCCTTGGGACGAAAAAACTCGATGACGTCACGAATTTCTCGGTTTACGTCCGCCGGTTCAAGCTCCAGATTATGCGCTTTTGCAAAATTGAGAAAGTCGTTTAACAATTCTTCCAGCCTGCCGCATTCTCGTTGCACCACGTCAATGCGTTTCGATGCCCGACGTGCCTGCGGCGAGTCGATTTCCTCAAATTCCTCGGCCAAAAGCTCCATGTTCAGCCGGATGGTCGACAGCGGATTCTTGATTTCATGCGCCAGCCCGCCGGCCAACCGCGCAATTTCGGTATACTGGTGTTGAAGTTCGTTGTCGATGGTCATGCAGAAAGCTGCCGAGTTTGCCCGGCGTAGAAGAAATGCTCCTAGAAAATGCCCTCTGGAAAAAATGCGATTTTAGCGTACAATCATCGTTATATCAATGGTTTCTCACGAATCGCCAATCTTCGTCACCCCGCGAAGGCCGGTGCGAGAAGGCTGGCCTTTTGAAAGAGTCACCCCCCCCACCCGCAGTACGGTCTTTGTGAAAATACAGCCTTCTCCCAATGGGTGAGGGGCATAGTTGTGGCTTCTCGCAACTTCTCGTCTGCGGAGGATTTACAGTTAGCGAACAAGTCAAGCGACAACCCACGGCTCTTTGAGAAATAACAAACTGTCAATGATCGGAACGGCAAGACCGTGAACGGATACGATAATTCCATGACAAACCATCCTTTTCTCAAAACATACGACGAACTGCAAGCGGAACTCGACCGGTGCAATCTGACATTGCCACTTTCCGACGATCTTTCCGTTCTGGCCGAAACGCTGACGTTTGAAAGCGAGACCGGTCGCACGAAAAAATTCACATTGCCCAATCGCTTCATGGTGCAGCCCATGGAAGGTTTCGATTCCGGCCCGATGGGCGAGCCGACCGAACTCGGTTTTCGCCGCTACGAACGCTTTGCCGCCGGCGGTTCCGGCCTGATTTGGTTTGAAGCCACCGCCGTGCTGAACGAAGCGAGGTCGAATGCGCAGCAGTTTTGGCTCCATGAAAAAAGTGCGGACCGTTTTGCGGCGTTGGAGGAAAAAACTCGCTCCATCGCCCGAAAACGTTATGGCCACGAAATCGTTACCGTTTTGCAGCTGACGCATTCGGGCCGCTACAGCAAGCCGACCCGCGGCGTGCCCGCCCCGGTGATCGCTCAGCATAGCGGCGTTTTGGATGCGGCCCACAAAATTCCGGTCGATCACCCTCTGATTTCCGACGATGAACTTGACCGGCTTCAAGACGCTTACGTGGCGGCAGCCAAACTGGCGGCGAAATGCGGCTTTGACGGCGTGGACATCAAGGCATGCCACGGCTATTTGCTGAACGAACTCTTGGGTGCTCATACCCGCGAGGGAAAATACGGTGGAAGTTACGAAAACAGGACACGCTTTCTGCGAGAAACGATGGCGCGAGTGCGTGATGAAGTTCCCTCGGTCTTTATCACTTCCCGGTTGAGTGTTTTTGATGCCATAAAATATCCTTGGGGCTTTGGCGTGGACAAAGATGACTACAGGAAACGGGATTTGACGGAGCCGAAAATGCTCGCGGCCCAGTTGCGTGAATGGGGAGTGCCGCTACTCGACATCACGATTGGAAATCCGTATTTTAATCCACATTTCAACAGGCCGTATGCGAAACCGATTCGCGGCGGCGTGGCGTATGACGAGCATCCTCTCATCGGCGTGGCCCGGTTCGTGGAAATTGTACGAGAAATGCAGGCGGCGCAACCCGATTTGGTCATGGCCGGTTCCGGCACGGCATGGCTGCGGCATTTAGTGCCGAAAGTGGCCGCCGGAATCATCAAAAGCGGTGGAGCCATGCTCTTTGGGCAAGGCCGCAGCAGTTTTGCGTACCCCGATGCGCCGCGTGACATTTTGACGAAGGGCGAAATGGACATCAAACAAGTTTGCATGGCCTGTAGCGGCTGCACGGAATTGATGCGGAACGAATCGCCGACCGGCTGTGTGATTCGAGATCGGACATTTTATCGTTTGCCGTAAACCGCTTAGTTTTCCGCCTCCCTCGTAGGCTTGAAAATGGGATGGCCACGCAAACGCCACAACGATTGAAGCATAGCACTACACATGGACGACACCTTTCAACTTCGATGCAAAAACTGTGGCAGCAAATTGACCGCCAAAGTCGCGCTCGTCGGCCAGACGCGAAACTGCCCCAAGTGTAAAACGCCGGTTTTGATTCAGCGCGATGTGGTCGTTTTTCCCCCCATGACAGCGGAAGTCGCCGTCAATGAGCCATCAATCGCGCCGATCAAGACAGGGCCGTCGCTGAATGAAGGCGTGGGTCGAATCGAGGATTTGCCGGAGCGGCTGTCCTTTCGCAACCGGTACTTCATTCTCAGTGCGGATCGGCTCATTGCGACCTGGGAAACCGGCAAAGGTTGGCAAGTGAACATCGGCAGCGGTTTTTCGCCGGCCAAGAAAAACGTCAACGCCATTCCCGATCAAGGGACTTTTCAGCTCGTTGAATTGGTCATTGCTCCGGCCAGCGCAGAGGCCTCGCTCGGCGGCGTGCCGACATCGGTCAACGTGTTCAAAATTTCGGTTCGTGGCGCGCTGACGGCACTGTACAAAGACGAAGGCACGATTCTGGAGCGGGTCGATTGCGCCAGCACCCTTTCAAAGCAACAAAAGAATCTGCTGCTCGGCCATCTGCGGCGAATGTTCATGTTCGAAACCCTCTCGCAAGCGAGCGAACTGATGAGCTATTTCGGTGCAGAATAAAACTTGTTCATCAGCATCATTCCCGCTCTATTTTGCCACCTCCGTGAACCGGGTTTCGCGGATCACGGTGACTTTGATTTCGCCCGGAAATTGCACTCGCTCCGTCAGCGAGCGCGCAATATCGCGGCAAACTCTGGCCGCCGCCTCATCGGTCGACTGGCCGGCGTTGAGCATGACTCGCATCTCCCGGCCTGCCTGTACAGCATAAGCCTGCTCCACGCCGGGAAATTCATTGGCGATGGTTTCCAGTTCTTCCATTCGCTTCACGTAATGCTCCAGCGACTCACGGCGAGCACCTGGCCGGGAAGCACTGCACGCATCCGCCGCCGCAACAATGACCGTATACGGATGCTCGGTGCGTTGGTCGTCGTGATGTCCCAGAGCGGCCTGAATCACTTCAAAAGGCTCGCCATAACGCTTGAGCAAATCAGCCCCGATCTTGGGATGGCCTCCCTCGATTTCATGGTCGACGGCCTTGCCGATATCATGCAGCAGACCGCAGCGGCTGGCCAATTTTTCATTCAAACCCAGTTCGACGGCCATCATGCCGGAAAGAAAAGCCACTTCCACGGCATGGCGAAGCACGTTCTGACTGTAACTCGTTCGAAAATGCAGTCGTCCCAGCAGGTTAATCAGACGCTCATTGAGATCGTACTGTTCCACTTCGTGGGCCGCTTCGATGCCGATTTTCTGAATGGAGGCCTGAACATCCTTGCCGGTTTCCGCGACAATTTCCTCAATCCGCGATGGATGTATCCGACCGTCTGCAATGAGCCGATTCAGAGCTTGTCGCGCCACCTCCCGCCGCACGGGATCAAAGCCGCTCACAATGACCACGCCGGGCGTATCGTCGATAATGATGTCCACGCCGGTTGCCTTTTCAAAGGCGCGGATGTTCCGGCCTTCACGCCCGATGATCCGGCCTTTCATGTCGTCATTCGGGATATCGACCGTGCTGGTCGTGGACGCCGCCGTGTGCGGGGCCGCATAACGCTGCATGGCGCTGAGCAAAACGTTCCGGGTAATCTGCTCGCAACGATCATTGATCTGTTTTTCGTGCCGCTGAATGATGATGCCCGTCTCTTCCTGGAGTTCCTGCTCCAGCAGACTGAGCAGCTTTTCCGTGGCCTCTTCCCGATTCAGGCCGGCATATTCGTGCAAGGTGAGCCGCTCTTTTTCAATCAGCTTCGCCAGTTCCTGGCCTCGTCGGCTGGCCTCCTCCATACGGTCAGCCAACCGCTGCTGGGTGTTTTCAACCAGCTTTTCCTGTTTGCGTTGATCTTCCGCTTGCTTATCGAGAGCGTCTTGACGTTTATCAAGCAAGCGTTCGCGCTCATGGAGTTCTTGCCGCGTCTTGCGAAATTCGTCTTCGGTGGCTTCTTTGACCTGTATGGCCTTCTCCTTGGCCAGCAGTTCGGCCTCTTTGGTTTTGGTTTCGGCATCGATTTCTGCCCGACGAATAATTTCTTCGGCCTCGGTTTTGGCTCCGGTACGGCGCAATGAATCGATAAAGCGGATCAAAAAGTAAGAAACAACAATCGAACACGCCGAGGAAATGGCAACGGTGGCACTGAAGGATGAATATGGCATAACGGTTGTCCCGTATAGAAAAAACGGTGAAAGCAGGGATGGGGTAGGAAGGAACGGCAGTGATTCCGCTCACACAATGCCCCTCGGTCGGCAATCGAAGGAATTTCGGAACGCTCCTCGCAGCCAAACCCAAAACGGCAAGCATGAGAAGAGAGGCCAAAGAAAAAAGAATGAAAAAAACCATGTGATCTATGGTCGCGTAACTCATTTTTTCGATTGTCGCCGAATCGGCAACGCTTTTGTCCGAAAAATTGCTACAAATCGGCAAAAACAGACATGGTACATCGTACCCGATTTTGGGCTGTCCTGCAACAGAGAATTGTCAAAATATGGGTTTATCTCCGGTGACCACGCTCCATGCCCGGCGACTTTTTACAGGCTTCCTTTGATTCCGATGGAACCGACATGGCATGGACAAGGACCGTGTTCGCAGTACAATTTCCCGACGCGAACAAGTTTGGAGAAAATCATGCCACAACCTGAAAAAAGCCGCATCGATACGGAACGCATTGAAAAGGCCGTCCGGGAGATTCTTTTCGCCATCGGGGAGAATCCCGACCGTGAAGGCCTGTTGGAAACGCCCTGCCGCGTGGCCCGAATGTACGAAGAGTTGTTTGGCGGCCTGCATGACGATCCGACGCGGCACACGCAAAAATTTTTCCAGGAAAGCTACAACGAAATCGTCTTGGTGCGTGACATCAGCTTCAACAGCACCTGCGAGCACCACCTCATGCCATTTCTGGGCAAAGTTCACATCGGTTATATTCCCGATGGCCGAGTCATCGGCCTGAGCAAGCTGGCCCGTGTGGTCGAAGTGTTTTCACATCGCCCACAAGTGCAAGAGCGGTTGACGGAAGACATTGCCGAGTTGCTTTATTCCCAGCTCAAGGCCAAGGCGGTCGGCGTGGTCGTGGAAGCGGAACACACCTGCATGACGGTGCGCGGCGTCAAAAAGCCGGGTTCAACCTGCGTCACATCGGCGTTGCGGGGCGGATTCCTGAAAAACCACTCATCCCGGTCGGAGTTTTTCTCGCTGATTCACCTGCGATAGATGAGCCGCGGTCTGCGACCGCTGTCTATTCCTCAAACCGGTCCACGGCGTCGACCAGTTCGTCGAGATACAACGTCTTCTCCTGCTGAGCTTTTTCTCCGGGATCAACATAGTCTCTGGCATCAACGTCGCTTGCCGTATTGTCTACCGCGTAACCTGCGATCATTTTGTCTTCATGCAGGGGAAACATGATTGCCCTGGCCGGACATACACGACTACAGGCCGGGCAGCCGTCTCGACAAGCGTCCGGTTGGTCGACGACGGGCCGATCCCGTTCGCCGATCACATAAACGCCAAAAAGGCAAAAATTCACGCATTCCAAGCAGCCCGTGCAACGAGTGCCGTCAATGACCGGATACCAGCGTTTTGTGGTCGGCTCTTCAAGGGACTCCACTTTTCCGCCGTCCTGTCGAACATGGTGTAGAGAAATGGCCGCGACCGTTTCATCGAAAGCATTCGGTTGATATTCGATGATCGCTTTGAATACGTCAGGACAAACTCGCCTGTCCTGCCTTTGCGGGTCAAGCCCCGGTAGGTCCAGCATCGTGGACAAAAGACTTTCCGTAGCACGAAGAGGCAAAGGCGCGGCAAACACGATGGGATCATTGTCGCTCCGGGCGACAAGAGCACGCAGCCGCTCGGCGGTCGGCCCCGTCGGGCGTACATCGTAGAGAAAAGGAATGCTCAGGACATACGTATCGAAGCTGTCGGCAAGGTTGCGGGCCCGTTGGCCGTCCCACTCGCTTTTATTCAAATCGGCATTCAAATCAGCGGCAACACGCTGTCGGGAAAGAATAATCATGGGGGGCAGTATACCGTTTCGTGACATTCTCCGCAACATGGCAAGGCAACGCAGTCAGTTCACCTCCCGCTTCTTGGGAAAGGCGATACAATGTTGCGACCCGATTGCATCGGTTTACCGTATCAACCTACGCTTTTGCCAATCAGATAATGGACTCCCACCCCGAAAACGAATCCGAGTCGGAACAGACCCATTCCGCGAACAGTGCCCCGGAAACAGCGGGTACGGCCTACGCCGTTCTGCTGGCCTTGGCTTTGTCGCACGCATTCAACGACACCTTTCAATCGCTGATCTCGGCCATTTATCCGGTCATCAAAGCGTCACTGGCTCTGAGTTTCGTGCAAATCGGCGTCATCACGCTCGTTTTTCAGTTCACTTCATCCGTGTTTCAGCCCGTCATCGGTTGGTTTACCGATAAAAGACCGCAGCCGTATTCGTTGCCCTGCGGCATGGCCTTGACCATGATCGGCCTGCTGCTGTTTTCACAGTCCGGCAATTTTTGGACCGTACTTGCCTCGGTGGCACTCATCGGTCTCGGTTCGTCGGTTTTTCACCCGGAAGCATCCCGACTGGCGTTCATGGCGGCGGGCGGGCGTTTCGGCTTGGCCCAGTCTGTGTTTCAAGTGGGCGGCAACTTCGGCAGCGCGATGGGGCCTTTCCTCGCATGGCTGTTTGTCGCGGCAAGCGGCCAAAAAAGCGTGGGCTGGTTCACTCTCATCGCCCTCGTCGCCATGACCGTCATGTTGCCAATCGGACATTGGTACAAAAAAAACCTGCCGCAGATGGTTCGCCGCGAGAAAAAACGCCGCGAAAATAACGCCGCTTCCAATTTGTCGCAACGGACCGTTGTGATCTCCCTAGGCGTGCTGCTCGTACTTATCTTTTCAAAATACGTTTATCTGGCCAGCATTTCCAATTATTACACGTTTTACCTGATGAACAAATTTCAGGTCAGTGAACATGATGCCCCTTTTTATTTGTTCATTTATCTCATTTTCGCGGCGGCGGGCACACTCATCGGCGGACCGGTGGGCGACAAAATTGGCCGAAAATTCGTGATCTGGTTTTCCATTCTCGGAGCTGCACCCTTCACGTTGGCAATGCCCTACGTCGACAGCCTGTTCTGGACAGCCGTTCTCAGTGCCGTCATTGGCTTTGTGCTCGCCTCGGCCTTTTCGGCGATTCTCATTTTCGCACAGGAACTTGTGCCGGGCAAAGTCGGCATGGTGGCAGGTCTGTTTTTCGGCTTTGCGTTCGGCATAGCGGGCATAGCCTCGGCCTTTCTAGGCCAGGTGGCTGACGTGTACGGAATTGACGCGGTCTATCAAATTTGCTCGTACTTGCCACTCTTGGGTTTGACCACGATTATGCTGCCCAATTTGAAAAACAAAAAGAGCCGCAAACCCTGAATTGGCAGAGAATGTAGAATTCTGAAAGGAACAACGACCGCGCGCAGCAAAAGCCGGAGCCTTGCCGTAACCAATCATGTCTCAAGAGATGAGAACTGCGCGCCGCAGTCGGCACATGACCAGTCACGCCTTGGCCTGCCTTGCTTCGCGCGTGAATAGGAAACTCAAAGACGGAGAATTTTCCTGTGCGACTATCCGTAAGTGCTTGCACCGCGCAATGATAATCGCAAATCCACGGATATAAACGCAAATTCGGGAATAGACTGCCCCCGACCTCATCTGCTAAACTCCCGCCCATGTCGCCGGCACGGTGCAAACTTTACAGTGAATGCTCTCGAAAAAAGGCGGCCAGACATTTTTTGTCGCATTGTCCGGACGCTGTTTCGAGAACGATTGCTTCCAAGCAGGCCGGATCAATTTTTAGTAGACAACCATTCAATTTCAGAAAAGCACACGCCAAAACCGTTCCCGTCCGTTTGTTTCCGTCAACAAAAGGGTGGTTTTGCACAACGTGAAACAGATAGGCCGCCGCCATTTCAAAGAGATCATCATGCAGATACTCGCCGGAAAACATCGCCTGTGGCATCAAGATTGCGGATTCCAAAAGCCCACGATCTCGAAGACCGCTTTCGCCGCCGTACAAGGCAATCTGCTGGTGATGGATTTCGAGAGCCTCTTCCACAGTGAAAAAGAAAATGTTGTCACCCATCGTTTATTTCGCAAGGTTTTTCAAAACACTTCCGTATTCACGATTCACTTCATTGACGGCTTCACGAATTTTTTCTTCGCGTGTTGGGCGAATCGGCATGATGGTCAACACATTGCCATCAGTCGACAATTCGAGCGGCGTTTCCGCTTGAATACGCAGGAGTTCCAAGATGGGTTTATCGATGACGAGAGCCAAGCTATTTCCGTGTCGCGTCAAAGTTTTTTGCATGATATGCTCCTTTTCAAGTTTTGTACTTACATTGTACTACCGACTTGGAAAGATGTCAACTCTTTCCCTCAAGCCATAACGCCATTCAAGTCGATTGCAATGGCGTTGCTTTCTGCCCACCCCACTTCAACCTGCAAGAAGTAACAGCCATGAATGCCCGACCACGCAAGCCCATCGACACCAGTACCTACTCCGGTCGCTTCGCCGTCCTCCTGCGAATGCTGCGAGAAAAGCCGGGCTGAGCGTGGACGAACTGGCTGGCGGAGAAGAGCGGTATTCCAGTACAAACATTGTACACATGGGAAAATGGCTCTTGGTCGCCAACTCCAGAAACACTTCCCAACCTTGCGGAAGCTCTTGGCGTGAAAACACGCACTTTGCTCCCAGAAAGATAATTTTCAAGATTTTTCTACAAAAGCATAATTTTCCGGTTGACAATTATGCAATAGTAGATTACATCGTTTTCCGTCACCTCAAACGTGGCGGAAGCCATTACAATCCGATCTGCCAAGAGAACCCGCTCCACCGTTCCGGCGAGGTAACATCCGAGGAACGGAGCGCGGTTTTTTTGCGCAACAATACTTGTACTATCTAAAACATAAATTTCCGAATGGGTCTTTCCTAGCCTGTCTGAATTGGAGTAAACTGTGCTTTTTCACCAAGTAGGCGGCATGGAACGGCGATCGAGATACGGAAACGTGAAATGGAAAAGGATGCGAAGATCGACAAAAGGGCGTTGCGAGACAGTGGTTGAGAAGGTTCGGCAAGGTCGACAACGGGCAGGTCGGCAAGTTCCTCGCTTACGTTACAAGAAAGGAGCACGTCCTCGTGGACGCCAAGCTGTTCATTCCGCAGGAATGGAACGACGATCCGGCTCGATGCAAACGGGTTCACATCCCGAAGAAAGAGTACGAAAAACACAAGACACGACATCAACACTGTTTGGAAATGCTCGACGAACAAGGCGAAAAACTGCCGTACCAGTGCCGTATTTCTGAAATGCAGACGGGCGACGACGAACTCGGCAAGTCGAGTTCGTTCCGCCGTGAACTGAGAAAACGTAATGAAAAATATATCCTTGCCGTTCCATGTAACACCAATATCCGCGACTTCGATTTGGTGCCTGAATATAAGAGGGTCGCGGGGCGGTTCCGAAGGGAAAGTTTTATCGCGTGGACGACTGGAAGGATTTCGTAACGGACGACGAGTGGTTCGAAGTCGGTGTGCGCGACGGCGAAAAACATCTGCTTAAAATGCGGCTTGTCACGGCACGGGTTATTTCTCGCACGGAAACGGCGAAAGATCGAACCGTGGATGTTGAATGGCCGATCGTGACGGAACGGCCGGATCGCAATGGGATTAAGTACGATTATTATTTGAGCAACGCGGACGATGGCACAACCATCGAGGAATTCGTGTGGGTGATTTTGGGTTCGCATCGCGTGGAGGACTACCGTATTTCAGAAACACGGCGTCGGGCGAAAAGCGAGTGCGGCTTGGCGGATTACGAGGTTCAAACGTGGCACGGTTGGCATCATCATGTCACGTTGTCGCTTGTGGCCTGCTGGTTTTTGACGAAGGAGACGCTGCGCAACAAAAAAGGGAGTCCGTTGCAGACGGCGTCGCTTTTACAGCGACTGATTGCCAAGCAACTGCGACGCCATGTCACGCGACTCCGACCGGACTGGACGCGATTCGACGTCCAGCGGCGTTCCTTGCGGAAAGAGCAAGCGTATTTTTACCATTACCGTTCACGAAACATCCTCCCACCAAGACGCCTCAAAAGGCAATTGTAAGTTAGACAGTACAAGTA